>SAMEA3387485__coassemble_1061_pt1 | contig 26695 bp, 25 predicted proteins | sample SAMEA3387485__metabat2_high_PE_020 | metagenome-assembled genome bin SAMEA3387485 (sample SAMEA3387485) | Felis catus | biome: Faeces | place: United Kingdom | collected 2012
ATATATAATTACTATATTTTATTAAAAAACAATGAATAAAATCTGACAAAAACAAAAGACACTCATCAGAGTGCCTTTTGCTTATATTATATAATTTAATAATTATTCTTTTGGAGCATAGAAGTCAACAAGACCGAGAAGTTTGTTGTACTTTTCTACTGCATTATCTGCTGCAATGCTGAACAATTTTTCAGCTTTGCCAGGGAATGCTCGTTTAAGTGCGCTGTAACGAGTTTCGCCTTCGATAAATTCAATATAGTCAGCAGTAGGTGCCTTGCTGTCAAGAATGAATGGATTTTTGCCCTGTTCAATAAGTGCAGGGTTATATCTGAACAAGTTCCAATAGCCTGCCATAACTGCTTTCTTTTGCTCTGTTTGGTTGAACGGCATCTTTATACCGTGGTTGATACAAGGAGCGTAAGCAATGATGATTGACGGACCTTTATAAGCCTCTGCTTCTCTGATTGCTTTAAGACACTGATTATAGTCAGCACCCATAGCAATTTGAGCAACATATACATAGCCATAACTCATAGCAATTTGAGCAAGGTCTTTTTTCTTTACAACTTTACCTGACGCTGCAAATTTAGCAACAGCACCTGTAGGTGTTGCTTTTGAAGCCTGACCGCCTGTATTAGAATAAACTTCTGTATCAAATACAAGAACATTTACATCTTCATTTTGTGCAAGAACATGGTCAAGACCGCCGAAACCAATATCGTAAGCCCAGCCGTCGCCGCCGAATATCCATTGAGATTTTTTAGCAACATAATCAGAATCTTTAAGGAAGTCTTCTGCTGCTTCTTTTGCTTCTCCGTCAAGTTCTGCATTTTTAACTGCTTCGATAAGAGCAACTGACGGTGCAGCATTTGTTGTTGAGTCGTCGTAAGTTTCAATCCAAGCATTGCAAACATCTGCAAGAGAGTCAACTTGTTTGAGAACTTCTACATCGGAAGCAAGTCTTTCTCTGATTTGTTTTTGAGCCATAAGCATACCGTAACCGAACTCGGCATTATCTTCAAACAATGAGTTTGACCAAGCAGGACCACGACCGTTTTTATCTACCGTATATGGAGTTGACGGAGCGGAACCACCCCAAATTGAAGAACAACCTGTTGCGTTTGCGATATACATTCTGTCGCCGTAAAGTTGAGTAACAAGTTTTGCGTAAGGTGTTTCGCCACAGCCTGCGCAAGCGCCTGAAAATTCAAGGTAAGGTTTTTTATACTGAGCACCGATAATTGTAGCATCGCTGAATTTAGCGGCAACTTCAGGTTTAACTTCTGTATCAACAAGAGCGTCAAATGCTTTTTGACTTTCAAGTTGAGAAGCAATCGGTTTCATAACAAGTGATTTTGTAGGACATACATTTGCACATGAGCCACAACCTGAACAGTCAAGTGCTGAAATAATAATAGCATAGTTAAGTGTAGGAACAACTTTAAGTTTAACTGACTTTGTGCTTTCCGGAGCAGCTGCAACTTCTTCATCTGTAAGTGCAACAGGACGAATAACTGCGTGAGGACAAACCATTGAGCAACGGTTACATTGAGCGCAAGTAGCAGGGTTCCATTCCGGAACATCAATAGCAATACCGCGTTTTTCAAATGCTGCCGAGCCTTGTGGGAATTCGCCGCCTGCACAGTCAACAAATGTTGAAACAGGAAGGTCGTCGCCGTGAAGATTTCCAACAGGATGAAGAATATCTTTAACAAACTTCTTCATTTCTTCTCTGTCAGTAGCAACTTCATAGTCAGAATCTTCATCAACAGCATCTTTCCAGCTTGCAGGAACATCTACCTTAACAACTTCCTCTGCACCTCTGTCAATAGCGTTGTGGTTTGCAGTTACAATAGCCTCGCCTTTTTTAGAGAAGCTCTTTGTAGCAGCGGCTTTCATAAGTTCTATTGCCTGTTCAGCAGGAAGAATACCTGTAATTTTGAAGAATGCAGACTGAAGAATAGTTGAAGCTCTGCCACGAAGTCCTACTTCTTCTGCAATTTTGATACCGTTGATGATATAGAGATTGATATCGTTGTTTGCAATATATCTCTTCATCTTTGCAGGAAGTTCTTTATCAAGTTCTTCAGGAGTCCAAATACAGTTGAGAAGGAATGTACCGCCGGGTACAAGGTCTTCTACCATATCGTACTTTGTAACATAAGAAGGACAATGACAAGCAACGAAGTTTGCTTTATTGATAAGGTAAGTAGACCTAATCGGTGTATCTCCGAAACGAAGATGAGAAACTGTTATACCGCCTGATTTTTTAGAGTCATAGAAGAAATAACCCTGTGCGTACTTATCTGTATTGTCACCGATAATTTTGATTGAGTTTTTGTTTGCACCGACTGTACCGTCTGAACCAAGTCCCCAGAATTTACAGGAAGTTGTGCCTTCGGGAGTTGTGTCGGGATTTTCTGTAACATCAAGTGAAAGATATGTTACATCATCGGTGATACCGATTGTAAATGTCTTTTTAGGCTCATCTGCAAGCATATTGTTGTAAACAGAAATAATATTTGCAGGAATAGTGTCTTTTGAGCCAAGACCGTATCTGCCTCCGAAAATCGGAACAGCGTCAAATTTTGTATTTTTAAGAGCTGCAACAACATCAAGATAAAGCGGTTCGCCGAGCGCACCCGGTTCTTTTGTTCTGTCAAGAACAGAAATAGTCTTAACACTGTCAGGAATAACGCTGATGAGATGTTTTGCAGAGAAAGGACGATAAAGATGAACATTTACAAGTCCGACTTTTTCGCCTCTTGCATTAAGGAAATCTATTGTTTCTTTAATTGTGTCACAAACAGAACCCATTGCAATGATAACTCTTTCAGCATCAGGAGCACCGTAGTAGTTGAACGGCTTGTAGTTTGTGCCGAGTTTTTCATTGACTTTGTCCATATACATTTCCATAGTTGCAACAGCGTCATTGTAATACTTATTGCAAGCCTCACGATGCTGGAAGAAAATATCGCTGTTTTCAGCAGAACCACGAAGTACGGGATGTTCCGGATTGAGTGCTCTTTCACGGAAAGCCTGAATATCTTCCATATCTACCATAGATTTAAGTTCATCATAATCCCAAACTTCTATCTTCTGAACTTCGTGAGAAGTACGGAAGCCGTCAAAGAAATGGAGAACAGGAACTCTGCTTTTGAGAGTAGAAAGGTGTGCAACTGCACCCAAGTCCATAACTTCCTGTACATTTGAAGAACAAAGCATTGCATAGCCTGTCTGACGGCAAGCCATAACATCGGAATGGTCGCCGAAAATATTGAGCGCCTGTGTAGCAAGACATCTTGCTGAAACATGAATTACACTCGGAATAAGTTCTCCGGCTATTTTATACATATTAGGAATCATTAAAAGTAAGCCTTGAGAAGCTGTATATGTTGTTGTAAGTGCACCTGCGGAAAGTGAGCCGTGAACTGCACCTGCGGCACCGCCCTCAGACTCCATTTCAGCCATTTTTACAGTTTGACCGAAAATGTTTTTCACGCCTCTTGCAGCCATAGCGTCTGTTTCTTCTGCCATCGGAGAAGAAGGTGTAATAGGATAGATAGCAGCGACTTCTGTAAAAGCGTAGCTAACATGAGCGGCAGCTGCGTTTCCGTCCATAGTTTTCTTTTTTCTTGCCATTGGACTTCCTCCTGAAATATTAAAATAAAAAATTAATTGCTATTACGCTAATTGAAATTATATCACAACAAATTACCCAATTCAAGATAAAAAGTTCAATATTTTTCTATAAAATAATTAAAATAATATAAACTACTTTTTTATTAAGAAATCAAATTAATATTATTGTTTGATATTATTGTAATTTATTGTAAAAGATGCTATTTTATCATCAAATATACTAATATTTTACTATAAAAAATCAAATATAATAAGCGTAAAAAACATAAAAATAATGGCAGTGCTTTCGCACTGCCACCTTTTTATTTTCAGATTAGTCATCTACACCGGGAATTTGGTCGATGCTTGTTGTAATTACATCATCTGTTTTGAATTGCTCTATTTCAAGAACAGGTTTTGTATATTTTTCTTTCATTGTTTACTACCTCCCGATTTATAATTAATAGTTATATGTCATCATTGAGCCGTAAACAACTTTTTCAGCACCGTCAGCGTCCTGAACCACTACAAACGGTCTTGCACACGCTGCTCCTGTTGCACTTGATATACCGTAGTTAAGTGACATTTGAGCGTCTGTACTCATATTGCTTGAATATGCTGATTTTACAGTACCGCTTTCAGCGTTGCTTCCCTTGTCGCCTACTTTCTCAAGTACAAGGTCTGCTTCATTCATGTTTTTACCATATACAAAACCTGACGATACGATTGTATCATTTGCACCTATATGGCGTGTTGCAAGGAATGAAACTTTATATGAACCGTCTATTCTGTTTGTGCTGATACCTGCAACAGTTGTTCTGTCTTCTGCAGTTTCTGTCTTGTATGTTACGGTTGTGTCTGAACCGATAAAGAATGTGAATGTTTCGCCGAATGCTACCGGTTCTTTAGAATCATTAATGTACCAAGATACAGCGCCCGGTTTTGTTACGGTAATTTCTGTATCGTAGAGATACTTACCGTCAGGAAGTTTACCGCAAATTAGTTCTTCACCGTTTTTAATTTCTTTAAATGTAACTTCAGCATCTCCTGATGTCAAAGTGAAACCTGTTGCTGACTTTTTAATAAGTGCAGTAATTGTAGTTGAAGATGTCAATTTAGCAATTTCTTCATTTGAAAGTGACCAACCAACGAATGTGTAGCCGTTGTAATTTATTCCCTGTGGAATTTGAATTTCAGAAGCGTTTGATACTTCCTGTGTTGAAATGATATTATTCCAACAGTCAAGGAATGTTACCGTGAAATTATTTGCTGCGTCTGTAACTTCAAATACGGGAACATATGTAATGTCTTGATATGCATTTGCAGTAAATGAAGCATTTGTTGAAACAAGTTTGCCGTTTACAGACCAACCTACAAATTTAGCACCTTTGTTTGCAACTGCATTTAATGTGTATTCACCTGTTTTATTTACTGTTAAACCGTCTTTTGAAACTGTCTGACCATCAAGTGTTACTGTTCCCAAATCGCTGTATTTTACTGTAATTCCGAAACTGTTTTTTACAAAATTTACATTTACATCAACATTTGAATTGTCTATAGGAAGTGTATAGTAACCGCTTGGGTCTGCAGAAGCAGTTTTGCCGCCGATTGTTACAGACTCAATCTTCATACCCTCGTTAGCAACTGCTTTAAACTTAAGGTCGTTGAGTGAAGTAACATTCACTGCACCTTGAACATTTTTGTCATTTACGAGAATTTGACCTTTTGTATTGTCGTAATTGTAATTAACATGCAAAGCAGTTTTTGTAACTCTGATTATTTTATCTTGACGACCTGTAAGGTTCACTTCCCAAGAACCGTCTTCGCCAACTTCTGTATTATCTTTAAGTGCAGGGTGAGTAAAATCGCCAAAAAAGAATTTTGTAACAAAACCGTTAACCGAACCGCGAACCCATCTGTGGTCGCCTGACCAGTTGTAACCGTTACAGCCATATTCCCACTCATAATCTTTGTAATTGTATCCTTCTTTGTTTGTTACGCACTCGTCAAAAAGCTGATATTTTACCTGGTCTTCACTCATATCACTGAACAAAACAACTTTTCCGTCATGAATATTCAAGTCAGTAGGACTTGCTGCCAATGCCTGAACAGGAATACTTGTAAAAACCATAATTAATGCAAAAAGTGTCGCAAAAACTTTGCTGAATTTTGTTTTTTTCATTTGATTACTCCTTTTCCTCAATTTTTAATACTTTAATATATTTTTACAAATCAAAATATATTTATTACATTATATACGCATCAATACAAATTGCAAGTATATTGGATGTTTTAGTTAAATATTTATATTAAAAATGCTAATATTTTACACATAAAAAGGCAGGTATTAAAAAAACAAAAATAAAGAAACATTATGATAAAAAAATGCGTGTCAAAAGACACGCATCAATAAAAAAATCAAGTCAATATTTTCACAAAAAATTGTTTTAAACGCTACTGATTAAAGCATTTGTCAAATCAATCATCTTGACCTACAATTACACCTATATTGTTTTGTTTTGTTGTTTCGGGGTCAACAAGTTCAAGTTCGATTTCCTTGACATCTTTATTGTAAAGTTCACTCGCCTTTGCCTCAAGATTTTTCAATTTCAAAGTGAGTTTGCCTTTACCCGAAACTTTAACTTTTATAGTAATTGTATCGCCGTCAAGCTTAACAGACTTTGTTTCAAGTTCTTTTGAATTTGTTGTATCTTCCACAATCAAAGTATCTTTTGCATACTCTTTGTTTTCATCATCTCTGTAAATAACGGGAAGTTTTACCGTAATTTTTACTGTATGAGGTTTTTCCGTAACGACAGGATTTGTGTTTGAATTTTCTGTATTGTTGTCTTGTGAATTGTCGTTATTTTCCGAATTTCCGGAGTTATTGCCGGAGTTTGAACTCTCATTTTCGGATATCATCGTCGTAACGGGTCTGTAATGAGTTTTTCCGTCGCTGTCCGTGTACTGTTCAGAAACAAGTTCGCCTTTTGCGTCAGTAACATTTTCATAAACAAGATAGTTTCCGTCTGCATCCGTTACTTTTTCGCCCTGTGCATTTGTAACATACTCTGCTGTAACATGAGTATCTTTATACTTGCCATCGTCTTTTTTTGAAGTTGAATACACAATAGCGCCGACAATAACTGCAACTAAAACAACTGCGCTGACAACGATTGCAACTATTTGTTTTTTATTCAATTTATTTTTCATCTTCATTTCCTCCAAAATTTAAAAAATCATCAAACGAAACATCACTTACCATCTTTAAATCGCCTCTCGGACTTAGACCGACAGTGCCGATTTTTGCTCCGTCGGGAGCACAGGAGCGTTTAAACTGACTGACAAAAAATCTTCGCAAAAACACACGAAGCCATTTTTCTATAACACTTTTATCGTAAACACCGTCAAATGCTTTTTCTGCCAAAAACAAGATTTTTTCAGCTGAAAAACCATATCGTAAAAGATAGAAAAGGAAGAAATCGTGCAACTCGTACGGTCCGATTTTATCTTCCGTTTTTTGAAGAATTTTACCGTTCTCATCAGGCGGAAGCAACTCGGGGCTTACAGGTGTGTCAAGCACATCTTCCAAAATCAATCTGCACTTTTCGTCAGCCGTTTTTGAAATATACTTTACAATACGCCTTACAAGTGTTTTTGTAACAGACGCATTTACACCGTACATACTCATATGGTCTCCGTTATATGTGCACCAGCCCATTGCAAGTTCGGACATATCTCCCGTACCGACAACGATTTTACCCTCTTTATTTGCAACATTGAATAAAATTTGAGTACGCTCACGAGCCTGAGCGTTTTCGTATGTTACATCTTTAACATCTTTATCGTGTCCTATATCTTTAAAATGCTGAATACAAGCATCTTTGATACTGATTTCTCTTGTTGAAACACCGAGTGCTTTCATAAGTTCAACAGCATTGTCATGAGTACGGTCGGTTGTGCCGAAGCCGGGCATTGTAATACCCAAAACATCTTTTGCACTTTTACCTATTTTCTGCATTGCCCTAACACAAACCAAAAGAGCAAGTGTAGAGTCAAGTCCACCACTGATACCGACAACACAGCCTTTTGAACCTATATGACTTAGTCTTTTTGCAAGACTGCCAGACTGTATTTCAAAAATCTCACGACACCTTTTATCCATTTCTTCTTCATCGGAAAGTATAAATGGATGGGAAGAAACTTCTCTGTCAAAATACTTTTGCGACACATTTTGTTCGGGTAAATATATTTCTTCAACATCTGTCAAATCGACACAATTTGAAAAATCTGCAAAATTTGTATTTTTAATGCGTTCATTGTTGATTTTTTCAATATCTGCATCTGCAAAAATGACGCTCGTGTCGTCCTTATATCTTTCTCCTTCGCAAAGCAAGGTGCCACACTCGTAAACAAAAGAATTCCCTCCGAAATAGAGGTCTGTTGTACTCTCGCCCGTGCCTGCGCTTGCAAAAGCGTATGCACAAAGACACTTTGAAGACTGAACTCCGACTGCTTTATGCCAAAATTCTGTCTTTCCGATTGATTCATTACTTGCCGACAAATTGCAAATGATATTTGCACCGTAAAGGCAAAGTTTAGATGAGGGAGAAACCGCTGACCACAAATCTTCGCCTATTTCAAAACCGATTTTTACAGAATTTCCGATATTTAAAACACAACTGCCGAAAGGAACTTTTTGACCTGCAAGTAAAACAGTACCTTTTTTATTTACGCCGTTTGAAAACCATCTTTTTTCTGAAAACTCGCCGTAGTTTACAGTGAAATTTTTAGGAACTGCACACAAGACCTTTCCGTTTTGCAAAACTACTGCACAGTTATACAAAGCGTTTTCAAATCTGACGGGCAAACCGACTGCAACGACAATGCTTTTTCCCTCTGTAAACAACACCAAATCTTCAAGTGCTTTTTGTGAAGCATCGAGAAGTGCAGAGTTCAAAAACAAATCGGCACAAGTATAGCTCGTAACGCTGAGTTCGGGTGTTACAAGCAGCCTTGCGCCTCTTTTTTCGGCAACAATAATTGCTTTTTTAATTTCTTCTTTATTATAAAACGGATTTGCAACTTTAAGTTTAAGAGTTGCACAAGCCGTTTTAAAAAAGCCGTAATTTAAACTCATAATATCAAGACCTGTCCAATTAATAATTTCAAAATATTTTTAACTATTTTACCCATAATATTTCAAAAAAATATTCAAAGAAACTATATTATATTATAATTATACTACAAAAAAACTTTCATTGCAACAGTTGAAATATATAAACAAATATTATAAAATATGGTTACCTTAAGAATTAAACTGTGAAAAGAGGTTATTTCAGTGGATATAGAATCATACATTGACGAAGCGATTTTCAGCGAAAATGGAAAGCAAAAATTTCTTTGCCGTCTTTTTTGGGACGATTTAAAAGAAACAGGTTATGTCATAACAGACGAAAGCGGTCACGAACTTGACAGCATTGTAAAAGCTGTTTCGATAGTCAACTTAATTGGCGAGTTCCGTTACAGACTTTACGACGAAGTAAACGAAACAGGATATGAAGATGTTTTGGAGTATCTTGCAAATCTTGATATTTATGAAGACGAAATACTCGACTACTGCCGTAAAAACGAAAACATAGAAACAGACGAAGAATTTTCAAATACGGCAAAAAATATGCTTGACTGCATAACAGAAACAACTGCCGACAAACTTCTTGAAGAATTTTCAGCAGACGATATTTTTGACTATATGTTTTGCGCTACATACGACTTTGTTCAGGACTTCACTTTTGATTTTGAAGATGTTGACGAGTTTTGTGCTTTTGTTGACGCTCAAAGCGAAAGACTTGATGAGTACAAGGAAGAATATCCGAATGTTATGAACTGGATTTTGGCAGGCATGGTATGCTAAACCCTTTTTGAATTTTTATTTTAATACACATAATATTACATATATAAACATAAAAATTAAGCGATGCAAAAAAATGCATCGCTTTTGTTATTTGTTGATAAATTTATTTTTTAATTATCTTTAAAAAATCTTCTGCAAGTTCGTCGGGGTCTCCGACATTTACAGTCATATATTCGGCATTTACCGTAAAATCATCTATATCGTCAGGCTTTTCAGTCAAAATATTTTCTGCGTCAAACATCATTTTATTCCATACAAAAACATGAATTGCATTTTCGCTCAAACTTTCACAGCAAACACTTTTCACTCCGTGATACGCATACAAAAGTGCCGACGCTTTTCCCACCAAACTGTCAACTGCACTAAAGCCCTGCAAGTCAAGATTTTTACCTACGGCGTATGTCAAAAGTTTCAAACCGTTTTGTCTGCTTGCATATACAGTTTCATCTTTGTAAAGAACACACATATAGTCGCCGTTTTTCATAATACTTTTTGCATTTTCAACACTCAACACAGAAATACCCCCTACTGTATTGTATGCAAAAAAGTATCAATATTTACGAAAAAATCATATTTTATCACATTTTATATTTTAAAATCATCCAAAAAACAGAGTAATTAAAATAACAATGAGTGCAATCAAACCGACGCAGGCAAAAAATGTAACAAGCCTTGACACTGCATCAAAAACATTTGTCGGCATCATTTGTAAAATGGCATACTTAAACGGTTTTTTAACTTTTTTACCGACAAGTTCTTTAAATCTTAAATCGTATGTTTTGTAATTTTTAACATCATCTTTTGGTATTTCAAAAACTCTGACACCTCTGTCGAGTCCCGGACCGTAAACATTAAACCCTGCACCTTGAGTATAGCCCAAGTCGATGCCGTCAACTTTGCCGTTGAAAGAGTTATTGTGGTCATGTCCGAAATAAACTCCGAGAACATCGCCTTTTTCTTTAAATGCCTCAAACTCTCCGCTGTTCTCTTGCGGTTCTGCAGGCGATTCTTTCATAAAAGCAGTTTCATTTACTCTGTCTTTATTTAAAACATACCACTTTCCTGCATGGTTTCTGAAACCTTGAACAGAACCTTTTGTTGTTCGTTTTGCCTCATTTAAAAGTTCAAACACTTCACAAAGAGGTATATGTTGAATTACGATAGACGGAACAACAGAACCTGTCTTTTTCTCGTACTCATCTCTCGTCTTTTTATACCATTCAATTTGATTTTTATGAACACAGTCATATCCGACTTTCAAGCCCGTATGACTGTCTATCAAATAAATGAGAAAAGCGATTTTTTCTCCGTCTTTTATTTCAATAACATGGTTTGCCGTGCCGTCAATTCCCTCAACGCTTTCGGCTACACAACCGTCAAACTCTTTATAAATTTCAAGTTGCTCATCGTTTGTAAGTCCTACCTGTCTGTCGTGATTTCCGAAACAAACGCTGAAAGGCACTTTTCTTGAAACAACAGGTCCCAAAATTTTACTCAAAGAATTTTTAATTTTTTCTCTGCTGCCCTTAAAATTATTTTTACCCCAAATCTGATCACCCGAAAAAACTACTAAATCGGGATTTACTCTGTTCATTGCCGCATCAATCAAATCGACTGTATCGGGGCTGACATTAACGCCTTCTTGAGTATCTGCAATCTGCATTATAACAAATTTGTCCGAATTAAACTTAAGTTCCATAGACTTCTCCGTTTTCAATTTATACATCACTTTTTTGTTTAATTTAGATTTTAACACATTTTACTGTTGACGGCAATGCTTTTTATATGTAAAATATATCAAAGATAAAAATAAACACATCTGCCCGTAGCACAGTTGGATAATGCAGTTGATTCCGATTCAAAAGAGCGAGAGTTCGAATCTCTCCGGGCAGGCGACCGAAAGTCTTGCAAAAAAGCACTCAATGTTAATTTGCAGGACTTTTTTTATTTTTATAAATAATTTTTTCAAAATTTTTAAATAAACCCCAAAAAACATATTTGTCGAATTATATACAACTAAAATAAGTTCAGTACAATAAATTGAAAAGCATATTTAAACTTGCCTTTTAACATAATATAAATTGATATTTTTTTATTGCTATAAAGATAAAACTATGCTAAAATACAAAGTATGTTCAATATGCCGTTTGACTTTTTAAAATTTAAAATCAGTCGGTAAAAAAATATAAAGGGGTAATGTTAATGGACATCAAAAATTTTTCTCAACAAGTTATTGATGAAAATGTTGATTACACTGTAAAAGAAATTACAAATGTAATCAAAAAGTACGGACCGAGAGAATCGGGTAACGAAAACTGCTATGCTGCTCAAAAGCATATGAAAAAAGAACTCGATACTTTCTGCGATGAAACACATTTTGAAGAATACAAAATGGCACCGAAAGCATTTTTAATGTTTACAAAGTTTATAAGCGTGCTTGTTTTTGTAGTTATCGGATTAGGCGCTATACTTACTTTTACAAATGTATTTGATGGATTTTTCTATCCGCAAATTATGGTAAGTGTTGCAATCGCTTTTTCACTTTTCATAACACTTATGGAATTTTTGCTTTACAAACCGTTTTGTGATGTATTCCATAAAAAAGTAACAGGCAGAAACCTTGTAGCAACAAGAAAACCAACAGGCGAAGTTAAAAGAAGAATAGTTATCAGCGGACACTGCGACTCAGCTTATGAATGGCGTCACATTTTGTACTGCAAAGGCAAAGGTATGACATTGCTCATGGCAGGCTCAATCGGTTCTGCTGCAATTTCTCTCGTAATTGCACTTTTAACAATCATTCTTGCAGCTGCAAAAGTTGACAACGGATTTGCTGATTTTATGATTAATTACAGCTACTATTTCCACTTCTTCACAATGCTCAATATGATTACTCTTTTCCTTTTCGTTGACTTCAAGTCAATCTCTCCGGGAGCAAACGACAACCTTACAGGTACATACGCTGCTCTTTGTGCTTTGCGTATGCTTGAAGAAGGCGGAGTACAGTTTGAAAACACAGAAGTTTGTGCTATGATTACAGACGGCGAAGAAGCAGGTTTGAGAGGTGCGAAAGACTTTGCAAAAAGACACCTTGAAGAATACACAGGCGATGTTGAAACTGCTGTTCTTTGCGTTGATACACTCACAGACCTTGAATATCTCAATGTTTACAGCCGTGATATGACAGGCACTGTTAAGCACAGCCCTGCATTTACTCAACTTGTTATGGACTCTGCTATTGAGTCAGGTCACAACGACCTCAAGTTTGCAAATGTATTTTTCGGTTCTTCAGACGCTGCGGCATTCACACAAGCAGGCATTACGGCAGCTTGTCTTGCAGCTATGGACCCGACTCCTGCTGACTACTATCACAACAGACGAGACAGTTATGACAGACTTAATCCAAAAGCAATCAAAACAGGCTATGAAGTCATTATGTCAACTATCTTCAATTTTGACAAATACGGTCTCAAAGGCAAAGATAACAAATAATTTAAGCACAAAAAACGCTCCTTAAATAAGGAGCGTTTTTTTAATACATTATTACATATCAAATTGATTTTAAAGTATTATATACAACAAAGCAAATATAAGTCCTTGCTCTGCACCTTCTTCCGACAATATCATTATCAAAATAAGAATAATAAAAAAGTCATCTTTTTTTTCATCATTTAACGATAAATATTTATCCTTATTTTCATTTTGCCTGTCGATTTTAATTTCTTTTTTTGAATTATTTAAATTCTCGTTTTTCTTTTCATTTTTCACGAGATTATCCTGCTCAAGATACGATTTTGAGCGTTTTTTCATATCCTCAACTCTTTTTACGGCATCCGACTGCATTTTCGCAAAGTCAAAATTTGAAAAATCTGCCATATTTACACCTTGAACATATCTTTAATTAAAGGTAACATTTCAAAAAGTCTTAACATTTTTATAGCTTCGTCTGCCCTTTTTCGAGAACTTTCGCTGAGCAAAGGTTTTAAAGCATTTATCAGGTCAACATTTTTTGAACCTTTCTTATTCATAGTTTCAATAGTGTTTTTCATCCTCATCAAAGTATTTATATCATTTGCAGAAAAAGAGTCCAAAAACGAACCGACATCGTTTTTTTCCAAACTTTTATCTTCGTGTTTTTCTTTTTCGGCATCGCTTCCGAGAACGGACGAAGCAACGCTTTGCAAAGTTTCAATATCTTTCGGCGACAAAGACGAAATAATATCTCCTAAAGAATTCATTATTTTTTACCCTCTGAAAACTTTTTCATCAACTCTTTTGCCTCTTTTGTATTCAGCAATTTTTCAGTTGCTTCTTTACTGTTTAGAACACTTTTAATTTTTTCGGCAGTTTGCCGAGAAACATTTTTATTTAAAAATTCTTCTGCTTTACCGTTTTTTACGGCATTCTCAAGTTCATTCAAATCAAAATTTTTACTCATTGATTTAATCACCGCCATATACTATAATATTTATATAATATGATATGCGATAAAGGAAATTTATATGAAAAGAATTATAGTAATGTCAGACTCTCACGGCAGAGTTGACAATGTTATATCTGTTTTGGAAAAACATAAAAACGCAGAACTTGTAATATTCTGCGGCGACGGTCAAAAAGATATTGAAACCGCAGAAGCACTTTTTGATAATATAAAATTTGAAAAAGTTTGCGGAAATTGCGATTTTTTCTCCGATTTGCCTGCTAAATCAATAACATTTTTTGACGGAAAGAAAATATTATTTTCTCACGGACATATATATGGTGTTAAATATGGATACTCTCAAATTATAGATGAAGCAAAAAAAGAAAATGCCGATTTTTGTATTTTCGGTCATACGCATAACCAATACTGTGATTACTGTGACAACATCTATGTCTTAAATCCCGGAAGTATCGGAAGCGGAAACTATGCACTTATAGATATTGAAAAAGACGGCTCTGCTATATGTATTCCGTGTAAACTGTAACAAAAAAAACTACTTTGCAAATTACTTTTAAGTAACGCAAAGTAGTTTTTTATTTTAATTATTCATTTTTGTAAAGTACATTGAAATTGAATTCTCTGCAATCTCAAAACCGCACTTTTCATAAAACGGTTTACTGCTGTTATATGAAACTATAACGATTTTCAAAAAATCTTTATATTTTTGCTTTACCATATCTACAAGTTGTTTTCCGATTTTTTGGTTTTGATACTTTGGATTTACAAGTAAGTAGTGCATATATGCCGTCATTATTCCGTCGTCCATTACACATGCAAGACCTACAAGTTCATTATCAATCCATGCAGAAAAAACCGAATCGTAACCAATCATAGACTGTTTTAATTTTTCAGGATATTTACCCGACTCCCAATCAACCGACAGAAAAAGATTTTTCAAATCGTCTTCTTTAAATTCTTTTGTTTCTTTATAAATAATATTCAAAATATCATCTCCAAAAGCAATTCTTTATATAATAATATTTACCAAAAAAGGCAATATTCCTTACGGGTCAAGATGAGAAATTTGAATATAGTTAGGAAGACCGTTCTTTTCGGGTATCTGTGGCGAACCCTTTACAAGCGGCCTCAAATAATCAAGCATTTCTTCCGTAACATCGTTGCCGTCTTTATTTATCCAACTTCTCGGAACTTTCTTTTCTTGGTTTGCAACGACTGAAACATTTTCAGTACCGTACTCTACAATATAAGGTTTTGAATTAATTCTTTTAAGAGTTGAAAACTTTCCGCTTTCGCCTTTAATTGCGGCAGCTACGGCGTAAACTCCGAGATTGTACGCTTCTCTAATATCGGTTACAGATGCATAGTGGCCTGCACTTCTTTGCAAAACTCCGAGTTCAAGACACCTTACCTTACAACCGAAGTTTTCTTCAACAAGACCTTTTAGATACTCGCCTGTTCCGCAAAGCATAACATGTCCGAACTTGTCAACCTTGTTTGACTTTGCAGAAATATACTTGCCGTTTTCATCTCGTATTCCTTCCGATACCACAACTATTACAGAGTTGTATTTTTTCAATTTTTCTTCTACATCGGTAACAAATCTGTCGGTTGAAAAAGCAACTTCCGGCATATAAATTAAATGAGGTGCAACCATTTCTTCATCTCTTGCAAGTGCAGACGCCGCAGCAAGCCAACCGGCATCTCTGCCCATTACCTCGACAATATGAACACTTTTAATTGCATATATACTTGTATCGTAACTTATATCTTTAACAGATGCAGAAACAAATTTTGCCGCAGAACCAAATCCGGGAGAATGGTCTATTCCTACAAGGTCGTTATCAATAGTTTTCGGAACACCGACAAACTTGATGTCTATATCGTTTTTTTCTGCATATTGTGACATCTTCAAAACGGTATCCATAGAATCGTTACCGCCGATATAAATGAAATATCCTATATTGTTTTCATTTAATATTTCAACAATTTTTTCATAGTCATCAAAATTATTTTCGGACAATTTATATCTGCACGAACCGAGAAACATTGCCGGAGACAATCTGAGTCTTTCAATCAAATCGTCTTTTCCCTCAAACATTTCATTGAGATTTAACAGATTATTCTCAAGCAAACCTTTAATACCGTTTACCATACCGTAAACAGTACCGATTTCTTCTCTTGAAAAGGCATACTCCATTGCGCCTGCCAATGAGGAATTAATAACCGCAGTCGGTCCGCCCGACTGTCCTATAACTATATTTTTCAAAATACCACCAGCTTTCGCCTGCTAATATAGCATAATTTAGTGCTTTATTCAATTAAACAAAAAAAGTTTATCAAATTTTAATGAAATTAAGTGAAAATGCGGAAATTCTTTGTTTATTTTTAAATTCAAAAAATCATTTATTCAAATTATCCAAAGTTAAAAATTTTTTCCAAAAAAATGCACATATAAAAGTAACTATAACAGCAATGGCTGAAATTACAAGCCACATTATAATTAAAGAATTCCAATTTGAATTTGTCTTTTCTAAAAGCAGACCTGCAAAATAATTTAAAACACCGCATCCTATATATGCAGTAGAATTCAAAATACCCGAAACGGTACTTACTCTTCCGTACTTACTGAAATATAAAGGAATCATCGTAATTATCATTACATTTATTGCAAACATACAATTTACAGCTGTTGCCAAACAAATCATAGTCAATATTATATTTTTTGTACCAAAAATAAACAAAATCAAGAGTGCAACAAAAGAAATGAAGAAAAACACAGTTGAAGTATGCAATTCATTTTTCAATTTTTTATTCAAAGTCCTTGCAAAATATGCACCCGTTACATTTATTATCGGCAAAAACATTGTGATAAAAACAGAAATATTTGTTGTAACGCTGAAATTATTATTTAAGAAAACAGGTATCCATTGAGTTACACTGTCTTTTAATGCACCTTGAATTATTATAGATATCAGTAAAAAGAATATCCCACACGAAAACAGAACAGAAAAAAGTTTCTTAACAGAAATTTTTGAAACAATATTTTCATCATCAATATCGTCTGACTGTAACACGGGTTTTAATATTTTAAAAACTCTGTCTGTACCTAAAATCCAAACAAATGAACAAATAAGAACAAAAATACCAAAAGTTAAAAATACAAATTTCCAATCCAAAAACAGCATAGTAACAAGACTTATGCCATAACTCGCCAAAGTGCCGAGAGGTACTGTTGTAGCTATATCTATACCGAACTTTTCTTTTTCATTTTTTCAAAATATTCTCCTGCTATACGCAAAATAGGAGACCATACCATAGACTGTACGGCACCGTTTAAAGCCCACAAAAACAAAATCATATAATAATTTTGATATAAAAAGAAAATAGCAATATTGCTTAGCCCCGAAATCATCACGCCGTAAAAAATCATTTTCTGCGGAGAATATCTGTCGCCTAAACTTCCGCTTACTATTTGTCCCAAACCGTAAAAAATAAAAAACGCCGACGAAACAGATGCTATCTGCGTTTCAGAAAACAGACCGCTTGCACTTAATTCAGGCATTACGGCAGAATAATTCAAACGACAAATATATGTTGAAAAGTATGCAATCCAACATAAAGCAAACAATTCGGCACCGTTTTTATTTTTATATCCAAATTGTATTTTTTTCATAACACTCCACCCTAAAACAATTAAAATATTGACTAAATAAAACGATTTTATTATAATGCAAATAACGATGGTTGTTAATATGATTATTTTAATAATAAGGAGTAACAAATTATGAATTTCAAAAAAAATATAAAATACCGTAAAATGATTGACAAACTAAACATATTCGATAACAAAATACAGACCGCTATCCCTCAAACCAAAGTTTCAAACATTGTTCAAACACATTTAAACTCAGATAACGGCAGAACAAAACGGGTTTTAATTTACGGATTTGACGGTGCGAGAGCAGACAGTATGCAATACATTATCCCAAGCAAAGACGAAAGTTACAAAGGCTATAACTGTAAAAGTCCATACAGTGCAATAACATATCTAAAAGACTGCGGAGGTTTGTATTTAAGTTATGCAGGCGGAAACAAGCAGGAGCCTTTTACATTGCAGGAAACAAGTACTGCTCAAGGTTGGGCATCTGTTTTAACAGGAAAATGGGGATATGAAAACGGAGTTATAAAACATACGGTAAAAAATGACTCTTGTCCTACTATACTTCTCAATTCGGCTAAAAACGGCGTATCTTCGTGTTTCTATGCCATTTGGCCCGACCATTTTACCATAACATATAAAAATGAAATTAAATACGCAAAAGAAAACAATCTTCCTCTCAAATTTAAACAATTTGAAAATGAAGAAGATATGCAAAAATCTCTCAAAGAAGCGATTTATAATGACACAAAAATCATTTTTGCAATAAATGAATTCCCTGATTATAACGGACACAAAAGCGGTTTTGACAACGATAATTCTCACTATGCAGCAGGTGTTACAAATGCTGACAGATATGCTTTTGAATTAATTGAAACAATAAAAAACAGACCTGAATATAAAAATGAAGACTGGCTAATTCTCATCACATCCGATCACGGAGGACACGGAAAAATGCATGGCACCCAGCAAGAGACAGACCGTATGACTTTCATTGCGTGCAATAAAAAACTATTATAAAATCAATAAATATTTAATTAAAAAATAAAAACAACCGAGTAATGATATATGAATTTCAAATCTCATAATCTTTACTCGGTTATTTTCATTTAATATTTATATAATCAAAATTTAAAAAGATTAAGTCCGACTTCTTCGCTGTACTCTCTGTCAATGCATCCGTCAACAATGTTAATAACAAGTTCGCAAGTTGCACTTACTTTTGCACTGTTCAAATGGCCGCCGAAAACTTCGCCCTTTTCATTTCCTGCGCTCATATGCAAATGACTGTAAAATTCATTATTCATAGTATTTACAGTACCGTTTAAAGACACTATCTCAAAGTCGCCTTTAAAAGTATTTGACAGATATTTTTTCTCTTGCGTCTTAAAAACTCCGACAGTAAATTCATTTACTGCACCCAAAGCCTGTACACTTGCAAGTTTAATATTTTCCTGCAAAGAAATATTTTTAAGTTGGTCTAAAATTTCTTCGCCTCTGTCTATTCTTGCAAAAACAGTATCTTTAAATCTTTTATATTCCATAACATACCTCTGAATAAAATAAATCAGTATTTATCGGTGTGCAAAATTTTATTTGCTTTTTTAACTAAATCTTCTGACGGCGGTTTAATTCCGTCAAGTCTGTACGGTATCTTCAAATTATCCCACTTGAATTTACCAAGCGTATGATACGGCAAAATCTCAACCTTTTCAACATTTGACAAACCTGAAATAAAATCGTTCAATTCTTTAAGGTCATTTTCATCATCAGTCAAAGTCGGTACAAGGACATGGCGAATCCAAACGGGTTTATTTATATCGCTTAAATATTTTGCCATATCAAGTATATTTTCATTTGGCTGAGCAGTAATTTGCTTATGCTTTTCGGAATTGATATGTTTAATATCCAAAAGTAACAAATCGGTATATTTCATCAATTCCTCAAACTTTGAAAAAAACGGTTCCTCTCTTGTAAAAGCATTTCCCGATGTATCTATACAGGTATTTATGCCGTTTTCTTTTGCTTTTTTAAAAAATTCAAGCAAAAAGTCAATTTGCAAAAGCGGTTCTCCGCCACTTACCGTAATACCACCGTTATTTTTCCAATAACTTTTATATCTCATAGCCTTTTTTAAAAGGTCATCTGCACTTATCAATTCTCCGTCGTCAATTTTCCAAGTATCCGGATTATGACAATATGCACAACGCATTTTGCAGCCCTGCAAAAAAACTATAAAACGAACACCGGGGCCGTCAACAGAGCCGAAACTTTCTATTGAGTGAACTCGTCCTAAAACAGAATTTTCCATAAAATCACCATATTTAACAAAAAAACGGCGGGTATATAAACCCGCCATTTAATTTTTATTTATGCCTTACATTGAAGCGTGGCAAGTTCTTGAAATAACATCTAATTGTTGTTCTCTTGTAAGGTCGATGAACTTAACTGCATAACCTGAAACACGAATTGTAAAGTTTGCATATTCTTCTTTTTCCGGATGTTCCATAGCGTCAATAAGTTTTTCTTTACCGAATACATTTACATTGAGGTGATGAGCACCTTGTGCAAAGTAACCGTCAAGAACATTTACAAGATTGTCAACTCTTTCGTCTTCGCTGTGGCCGAGAGCGTCAGGGTTGATTGTCTGTGTATTTGAAATACCGTCAAGAGCATATTCATACGGAAGTTTTGCAACAGAGTTAAGTGAAGCAAGAAGTCCGTTTTGTTCTGCACCGTAACTTGGGTTTGCACCGGGAGAAAGAGGAGCGCCTGCTTTTCTTCCGTCCGGAAGGCTGCCTGTTGCTTTACCGTAAACTACATTTGATGTAATTGTAAGGATAGAAGTTGTAGGTTCAGAATTTCTGTATGTGTGATGCTTTTTAATCTTGTTAAGGAACTCTTTAAGAAGCCATACAGCAATATCGTCTGCTCTGTCATCGTCGTTACCGTATCTTGGGAAGTCGCCTTCAACTTCATAGTCAACAACAATACCGTTTTCGTCACGGATTGTCTTAACTTTTGCATACTTAATAGCAGAAAGTGAGTCAACAACATGAGAGAAACCTGCAATACCTGTTGCAAATGTTCTTCTTACATCTGTATCAATAAGTGCCATTTCAGCAGCTTCATAGTAATACTTGTCATGCATATATTGAATGAGGTTGAGAGTGTTAACATAAATGTCAGCAAGCCAATCCATCATTGCATCATATCTTTCCATTACTTCATCGTAATCTAGATATTCTGAAGTGATAGGTCTGTATTTAGGTCCAACTTGGTCTTTGCTCTTTTCGTCGATACCGCCGTTGATAGCGTAGTTAAGACACTTTGCAAGGTTTGCTCTTGCACCGAAGAACTGCATTTCTTTACCTGTTTGTGTAGCAGAAACACAGCAGCAAATAGCATAGTCGTCGCCCCATACAACACGCATAACATCGTCGTTTTCGTACTGGATTGAACTTGTATCAACAGAGATTTTTGCAGCGTATTTTCTGAAGTTTTCAGGAAGTCTTTCTGAATAGAGAACTGTAAGGTTCGGTTCAGGTGACGGTCCCATATTTTCAAGAGTATGAAGGAAACGAAAGTCGTTCTTTGTAACAAGTGAACGGCCGTCAATTCCGAGACCTGCAACTGAAAGAGTAGCCCAAACCGGATCGCCTGAGAAGAGTTGGTTGTATGAAGGAATTCTTGCGAATTTAACCATTCTGAATTTCATAACCATATGGTCGATGAGTTCCTGTGCCTCAGCTTCTGTGAGTGTGCCTTCTTTCAAGTCTCTTTCAATATAAATATCAAGGAAAGCTGAAATTCTGCCTACGCTCATTGCAGCACCGTTTTGAGTTTTGATAGCTGCAAGATAACCGAAGTAAAGCCATTGACAAGCTTCTTTAGCATTTGTAGCAGGTTTTGAAATATCAAATCCGTAAATTTCAGCCATCTTTTTCATTTGACCGAGTGCTCTGTATTGGTCTGTGATTTCTTCACGAAGTCTGATAACATCGTCTTTCATAGAACCTGAACCGCAGTTAGCATAGTCTTTTGCTTTTTCTTCCATAAGGTAGTCAATACCGTAAAGAGCAACACGACGATAGTCGCCTACAATTCTGCCTCTGCCGTATGTGTCAGGAAGACCTGTAATGATTTTGTTGTGACGAGCTTTTCTGATTTCAGGTGTGTAAACATCGAATACGCCCTGATTGTGAGTTTTGTGATAGTCAGTAAAGATTTTGTGAAGTTCAGCACTTGGCTCATAGCCGTATGTTTTGCATGCTTCTTCAGCCATCTTGATGCCGCCGAAAGGCATAAATGCACGCTTCAAAGGTTTGTCAGTTTGAAGACCGACAACTTTTTCAAGGTCTTTAAGTTCTTCACTGATGTATCCTGCTTTATGTGAAGTAAGAGTTGAAACAACATCGGTGTCCATATCGAGAACGCCGCCCTTTGCTCTCTCTTCTTTTTGAAGTGCTGAAAGAGCACCCCAAAGTTTGTTTGTTGCGTCAGTAGGAGCTTCAAGGAATGAAGCGTCGCCTGTGTATTCAGTATAGTTGTCCTGAATGAATTGACGAGTATTGATTTCTTCTTTCCAGAGATGACCTTTAAAGCCTCTCCAAGCATCATTTGCCATATATGTTTCCTCCTTAGAGATAATAAATTTAATAAAAGCGAAAAAGATGTAAATTGTCTCAACCGTCAGCAGAAGAACAATTGTAAAAATATTACAACTTAACTAATGTAAAAATACCACTTAACTACTAAAACTGGACATTTTCGCTTTTTCAGTGCGATTATACCACTATATATAGAATAATACAAGTGAATTTTTTATTGCCGATATAAAAAAATTTACTGTATTTTATACTTTTTTTGTTAAAAATCTACATTGACCATGATTATGTTTTGAGTATAATTACAATATACAAATAGTGATACGAGGTGCTTATATGAACAAATCGGACGATGAAAAATCAGTTTATATAAAATTACTTAACAGTTACAAAAATTTTAGGGAAAGTTACCCAAAACTTATCAAAAGCGGTTTTTTAGCAATCGTAATTTTGCCAATCATATTTTTACTTTTGATGTTCAGTTTAGACACAAAAATAGTTTTTCTTATTCTTTGGATAGTTTCTATCATAATTTGTGCAATATTCATTATTATAATTGAATACACTGACTATCATTACAGGGAGATACTGAACATTCCTTCCGATAAAAATTCAGACGAATTTCTAAAAGAAAAAATCAGCGAAATGGAAAAAGAAGAAAACAAGCAAGGTTTTAAGGAGACAAATAAAAATGAAAAAGGCCTTTAAAATATTTTTAAGAGATATTAAGCGTGTAGGAAAAAATGCACTCGCAATGATTATCGCAGTCGGCATCAGCGTTATTCCTGCAATGTACGCATGGTTTAACATTGCGGCAAACTGGGACCCTTACGGAAGCACGAACGGAATAAGTGTAGCCGTCGCAAACTGCGACAACGGTTACAATTTGACAGATACTATGAGTATCACAATAGGAGACCAAATTGTTGAAAATCTGAAAGCGAACAACCAAATAGGTTGGAAATTCGTCAGCAAAGACGACGCGCTTAACGGTACTGAAAGCGGAAAATACTATGCAAGTGTAATCATACCCGAAGACTTCAGCAAAAATATCATAAGTTTTTTAAGCGATGATATTCAAACGCCTAAAATAGAATACTATGTAAATGAAAAGAAAAATGCAATCGCACCGAAAATCACAGACAAATGTGTAGAAACCATACAATCACAGGTAAACGAAACATTTATAGACACAGTTGCAAAAACCGTTGCAAACATTTTAAACGAAGCAACTAACGACGGAGAAAATCCTATTGAAACGCTGAAAAACTCATTAGGCAACGCTTCAAATGATTTGGCAATTATGAAAAGCGGTATAATTTCACTTGAGCAAACGACGGAATCGCTCAGCAGTCTTTCAAAAAATGTACAAACGCTTTTACCGCAGGCCTCAGGTTTGGCAAGCGAGACTTCTTCTGCCGTAACAGACCTGCAAACCGTAATCTTATATACTAAAGACTCTACACAACAGGTAACGGAGTCGTCTGCAAAACTTTTAGACAATATAAATGCAAAGGCAGAAAGCATTAAATTTTCCGTTTCGGAACTTGAAGAACTTGCTCAAAAAAATAATTTGGCTGCATACGAAAAAATCAATTCAATCGCCGACAAAGTTGAAAATATAGTTTCAACAGAAGTCAAAATTTCTCAAATAATTCACTCATTAACAGACAATATAAAATTACCCGACAACATTCAAAACAGTATAAATAAATTTGATAAAAATATAAATAACCACAGAAAACTGTTAAGTGATTTAAGAGAATTTGCATCTGAAATTAAAGAAGGTAATTTTTCTAAAGGAACGGCTGAAAAAATAAATAAAGCAATATCTAAAATGCAAAATGAAATAGGCGAATTTGACGCCGCTTTTTCAACAAAAATAAAACCGTCTGTTGATAAAACATTTTCATCTTTCTACTCCGTTTTAGGAAAGACGGCAGGCATACTTGACTCACTTGCACAAAACAAAGATATTCAAAACACACTGACTTCTGCCGACAAAGCATCACAATCAGGCAACAATTCTTTACAAAACGCAGAGGCACTGCTTACACTTTTGCAAAATAAAATCGACTCATTGATTTCGGATTTAGATAAATTATCCAACAGTGAAATAGCAAAAAAAATATCGTCAGCAATTCAAAACGACCCCGATTCAGTAGGAAAATTCATCTCCTCCCCTACAGAAATAGAAATCAACTCACTCTACCCTATTGAGAACTACGGTTCTGCAATGACTCCTTTTTATTCTGTGCTTGCGATTTGGGTTGGTTGTATAGTTTTGGTTGCCATACTGAAAGTTGATGTCGACGAAGACGACAAAATTAAAGCAATCAAACCGAGAGAAGCATACTTGGGCAGATACCTGTACTTTATGATGTTGTCGCTCATTCAAACGACAGTAATTTGTCTCGGAGATTTATATTTCCTTCAAATACAATGTCCAAATCCATTCTTATTTGTTTTGGCAGGCTGGATAATCAGCATAGTATTTTCAAATATAGTTTACACTCTAACGGTATCTTTCGGAGATATAGGTAAGGCTCTTGCAGTAATATTGCTTGTACTTCAAATTGCCGGATCGGGCGGTACATTCCCGATAGAAGTAACTCCTGAATTTTTCCAAGGACTGTATCACTTCCTGCCTTTCACTTACGCAATAGATGCAATGCGTGAAACAATCGGCGGACTTTACGGAAATAACTACGCACTGTGTCTGTTAAAATTGTTTGCTTTTGTTCCTCTGTCACTTTGTTTGGGACTGTTTTTGAGAAATCCTCTCATCAAGTTCAAAAACTTCTTCAGAGATAAAGTAGAAAGCACTCATATAATGTAATAAGTATAAATAAGATAAAATAGCACAGATACCAAAAACAATTGACTTTTAATGATATCTGTGCTATTATCTAACTTGTTTCGCGGGCGTGGTGGAATTGGCAGACACGCCAGATTTAGGATCTGGTGGGCGACCATGCAGGTTCAAGTCCTGTCGCCCGCACCAAAAAACAGCCGTTTTCAATGGTTTTTGAAACTTCTTCAAACCTGTTGAAACGGCTATTTTTCTTTATTCAAGCCAAATTTGAGATATTACCCCTTTTTCAAACTTTTTGAAACCTTTTCAATTCTGCGTGGCATTGCAGTACTATTGCAGTACTTTTAAAATCTTAAAAATGGCTTGTACACTGCATTTTAAGGTTTTTTAAAATTTTATTGCAGTACTTTTTATAATGTTAAATAAACACAACGGTTACTTAATTAATTCCATTGTTAAATTCTGTTTTTATACTGCTTTGCAAGACCTTTTTATTTATCTTCAAATTCTAATGATTTATCTAAAAATGTTAAAGAACAAAATATACTGTCATATTTGTTGTTCATCATTCGCACCATTTTATAATCATTATTATTTTTTAAAAAAGCATTAGCAATTTCTAAACATTCTTGGGTTTTTAAATGTTTGTAACCACATTCTATTGCCGTTTCTCTTAAACTTATTATTTTTGTTTCTCTTGCTTTTTTGTTGAGTTCTTCTATAATTTGTAATTTATATTCTTTCATTTTTTTATTGCCTACCTTTTTTAGATTTACTTCCTGTTTAAATTTCCCCGTCAAGCCGATAGGTCAGCCGTTCCGATTAAAAGCAACTTGAAATTTAAATCATCATCTGTTATAATAATTTTGCAAGGACGGGGTGCTTGCCCGTCCCTGCCGAGCGTTTAAAGTTTTTCTGCTAACGCTCTGATTTGTGCTAACGCTTCGACTTTTGTCGGGGCGTTTTCTATTATCGAAATAATAGAATTGATGATAAATTCAAATTGTTTATTTGTCATATTGACCATTAAATCCTCCTTTCTATTGAGTGGGTTTCTTTCCCTCTCAACAATTATAATTATATCACTAATAACCGTGATAGTCAATTGTAAGCTTTTACAAATATCACTTATTATAGTGATATTTATTTGTGCATTTTAACACTATTATTAGTGATATGATTGTGTTATACTTTAGTTGTGAAAAGGAGTTGATTATATGGCAATCGTTTATACTAAACTTTTAAAACTATTCGATGAAAAAAATATAACAAGTTATACGATTAAACAAAATAAAGTAATCGGTCAAGAAACTTTTAAAAAAATTCACGATGGCGGACATATTGACACACGAACTATTGATAAATTATGTAAATATTTAAAGTGTCAGCCAGGTGACATACTTGAATATGTGGATGACTAAAATATCTACAACACACTTATCGAAAAAAAAATATTAACCTATAAAAAAGAAAACAAATAATAAAACAGGAGCAGTTTTCACTGCTCCTGTTCCCTTTTCCTATAAAAAAAATTAAAAAAATTTCAAAAAAAGCCTTGACATACTAATATTAGTATGATATAATTATAAATGTTGAGAGAGGAAATCACTCGACAATAATTACAGGAGGTACCTGC
>SAMEA3387485__coassemble_1450_pt1 | contig 16467 bp, 9 predicted proteins | sample SAMEA3387485__metabat2_high_PE_020 | metagenome-assembled genome bin SAMEA3387485 (sample SAMEA3387485) | Felis catus | biome: Faeces | place: United Kingdom | collected 2012
GTTCGTACGTATTGGTTGAAGTTTTTCTATCAAAAAACTTGCGTGTTAAACAATTTTACACTGATTTAACCGACGAAATGAGATTTTAAGACCATACCAACACGAAAAATCGCCCTCTTACACGGGGGAAATCATAAAGAAGGAGAGATGATTATGAAAAAAACGAGCAAGAAAATCCTCAGCTTTTTCTTAGCTGTGGTAATGGCCGTGTCGGCTTGCTCAGTCGGATTCACTGCTTGGGCGCAGGAAGTAAATCCGACAGACAAGTTGTTCAACGACACTGACCTTGACGCCAAGACAAGTATTGATGAAATCAATAAAGTTCTTGACACTTATTTACCCGATATTCTGACTGCCGTTAACGGTGAAAACAACACACTCGGAAATATCGGTATCAACATCGACGAAATTAAAGCGTTTGATTCAAACGGTAAGTATGACAGTGATGCTTTCTATGCATTTGCAGGTCAACTTTCTTTGTATCTGATAAAAATGCTTTATGCCGGAGCAGCCGGTAACGCAAAGGAACCATTCCTAAAATCAAGCTTCTCAGAGCTTTATCTTTCGTCTCTTTTAAAAGATGATAATGCTTTGTTAGATTTCTTCACATACAAAGCTGTTATCGATGAAGTTAAAAATAAAAAAGACCATGCTGCAAAAGATTTTATTGACAATATTTCTGAAGAATTTAACAAGATTGAAAAAGCAGCAAAAGATATCGAAACTTCTTCTCAAGAAAAAAGAAACGATGTTTTCAACAACATCAACTCTATGACTGAGACTTTATTATCACATCAGGAAGTTGCAAATGCAATTGGAGCATTGAGTTTTGATGGAACCTATGGTTCGATTGAATCATTGAAGAATGTAACTGTCAAATTGGATGACGGCAAATATTCACTTTCAAAAGCAAATGCAACAAATGGTATTAAATATATTTTAGATGCTCCTGCTTTTAGTTCTTTAAAAGAAGCTGACATTGTTGATTTTATATCTCGCTATAAGCAATTTGCAAAAGATTTGGGAATTCAAAACTTTAAGTTAGATGAAGATGTTGCAAGTGCAATTTATTTGTTCTTTGTAACAACAACACCATTCTATGCAGATGTAATCGGTGCATCTGCGATCAATAAATTTGCAAATGACGGTGGTTACAAATTTACTGTTGACAACAAGGAATTGACTCCTTCAAACTATTTAACAGTTCTTGGCAATATCTACACACCTGATATGTTCAAAAAAGACTGCGAAGAAAAGGGCTATACAGTTCTTAAAAACGAAGTTCAAAGCACATACGAATTTGTTCTCGGTAAGATTTATGTTTCTATCATAACAGGTTTCGGAGCAGGCAAAACTTATTCCGAAGTTGCTTTTTCTGTTTTTGATGGAAATATTGATCAAGGTGGATTGAAAGACAAGGCATATACAAACGAATTCACAAAAGGTCTTGCTGTTACAAGCGGTTTAAAGACAGTTGAAGAAATGGATTCCATTATTGCCGCAAATTCGGATAAACCCGAAAAAGTTTACGAAACAGTATTTGGCAAAACACAAACTATATTTGACTCTGTTTATGCATATTTCAATTACTTTTATTGGGATAAAGCAAATATTACTGCGATGTATGAATATGATAACTTCAAAATGCCATATGAAGTATCAATTGCAGTTGCAAACGATAAAATCAACGGATACCTTGATAAATATCTTATGGATAACAAAATCAAAAATACTATCAACTTAGTATTAGGTATTCTTGGTGTTAAAGATTTATCGGTTGATGTTTTGTACAACACCCTATATAATGTTATAAATAATATAGCAATGTATCCCGCTGCGACAATTCTTGCTGTTGCACCTGTTTTGGTAACAGTTGTTGATCAGATTCTTTTCCAATTATTGTTCTTGAACAAAAGTGCTAACAATTTAGTTTTCGGTCTTCTTGGCGGTATAGAAATTAACGGAAAACCGTTTAAAGAATATTATCAAAATGCCGGAGATATGGAAATAGGTATCGGTCAGACATTCTTTGACCTCAACTATGTTCTTCCCGCTCTTCTTAATTGGTTCTGCGGCGACGACAGTTATATAAGCGGATATTATGAAGCTCCGTATGACACCAATGTTCCGAGAATTGTCAATATATATGTAGCAGATAAGGCTCTTGCAGGATTAAAAGGCTTTGACAAACTCTTTGCCGGTATCACAGACCCTGCTGCAAAAGAAATTCTTCAAACACTTGTAACATACGCTACTCAAAATGTTACAAAACTTTATTCAAACAAAAACGGTAACAAACCTACAACAAAACTTAGAAAAGGTGCTAATAAAGTATTTAGTGCAATACCTGAAATCATCAATTCATTGGGTACAACATTCAACGATAAATATGAAGTACAAAATGAATGGAAGTATGGTAAGTATTTTGTTTCAGATACCTACGGCACACCTTCAACTAAGAAAACAAACACATTTGTAAACGAACTTATTAAAATTGCAACAAAAGCAGACAAGTTTGAAAACAAAGACTCAATCTACAAAACTGCTACAAAAACACTTGAAGAAGTTAACAACCTTCTTATAAACGGTGTTCTCAATGGTCTTCTTGACTTTGTTGACGGTGTTGTAGCAACAGAAAATAAAGTTACTGCTCAAATTCCTGTTATTTCAGGATTACTTGAAGCACTCGGCGGTTTCGGTGAAACAAGCGTTATAACAGATGTTATTAACAATGTTTTCCAAATCACAAGAAATAACGACTATTCATTCACTTTTGCAGAAAGAGAAAACGGTTTGACCGGTCTTTCTGTTGAAAACGGATACTTCCTTCTCAGCAATATCAACGCTATCGTTAAAATAGTTATGAAAGTTGTTGAGAACAGCAAAAATACTGTTGCTTCAGACGCAAAAGCAACAGCTCAAAACAGTGCTCCTTACGCAGCAAATGCTAAAAATGCAACAAAATCTAACTACAGCTCACTTCTTACAGATGAAAATGTTGCAAACGCAAAGGGCATTTTAGGCAAACTTGATGAAATGCTTGCAGACACACTTGCAAACTCTTCTATCAATGATTACGACACAGATTCAACTGAAGATATTCTTTCAGGTGTAATCAATCTCTTGTCAAACTACTTCGGTGCAGAAAATGCCGACAAATATGTTCAAATGGCTGACAGCTATTTGGCTATGGTTGACAACAACTACAAACCTGACAGCGAAGGAAATATTGACTACAAAACTATTTACTCAAACAAAAATCTCACAAACTTTGTTGTTCAAACATACGCTTTCATTGAAAATATTTTAGATGTAGCAACATCAGAAATTAAAGTAACTCAAATCAATGAAAAATATAATGTTGCAACAGAGGCACTCAAAGGAATTATCTCTCCGGACGCAGTTGGTATCAGATTAAGTGACAAAGCCGATGTTCAGAAAGAAATCATGGCGCTTGACAACTGGGACGATGTTCTTGTAGAAGGCGACAACGGTAAAAACTCTCAAATCAAAGACGGTTTCTCACTTGATTGGGGAATTAAAGCAGGCGATAAAGAAAGCTTCTACTCTGCTTTTGCTTCAGCTTTCCGCCTTATCACATCTGTTATTTCAGTATTACTTATAGATGCAAACTACTATGAAAATGTATTGCAGCCGATTTCAACAGCTGTACTTTCAGATATGGATGTTGAAGTTGAATTGTTTGGAGAAAAAATCAAACCTGTTCAGGCTGTACTTGACAGTTCAAAAGTAAATACAAACGACGACTGCTTTATGGCAATCATAAGACCTGTAAGCGCAGGACTTTCAGCGTTCTACAAACAACCTGCTACAACTCTTGTAGATGTTCTCAAAGGCGTTGCAAAAATTGTAAATGATGAAACTCAGCCACAACTTTCAACTGTTCTTGTAAATGCCATTACACCTATAAAGAATGAAATTTCAGGTCTTAAAAATGTTATCAGTGTTCTTTCACCTACCCTTGCAAACAAACTTTCAGACATTGAAGGAAAACTTAATTCTGCACTCAGCGTTGTAAAACTCGTAAAAGCAGATATGATAATTCCGATGCTCAATGGTATGCTTGAAAGTGCTTTAGGTAAATACGGAATTAAGCTGACGCTTCCTGCAATTAACTGGAACACATTGGCTACATCCAAAGATGAAGAAACAATCATTCTTGTTACAGCTTATGTAATTGACCTTTTGATTACAAACGCTGACGCACTTGGTAAACTCGCAGATTTACTTGCAGTTAGCAACCCTGAACTTTCTGCTACTCTTAAACAAGTAGTTGAAATTCTTAAAAAACTTGACATTGAAACTGTATTTGACATTCTCAATGTTGTTTTAAGCTTAACATCCGACCCTGTTGAAGCATATTGGACTTTCCTCCAATATATCCAGGAAAAATACACAAACTTCAAATACCCTGTCGGCGTTACAATCGCTTCTGCAAAGAGAGCAGTATCTCAACTCGACGGTATTGTTAAAAATGTATTCCCTCTTCTTCAAGGTTTCGGCGTAGTAGATGCAGCAAGTCTTTCAGGACTTCTTAATGACATGCTCTTTACAAACGCTAACCTTACAAAAGTTGCAACTGCTCTTTACAGCGCAGTAGAAGGTGCTGCAAGCACACTCGCTGTTGCAGGTATAGATGTTACAACTAAAGGATTTGCAAATCTCCTTAAAGATTCATCTTACGGTAAAACATATTCAACAGCTGCAAGCCAAATCGCTAAAGCAGACTCTTGGAAAAATGTTAAATCTGTTGATTGGGGCTTCAAAGACGGCTCATCAAAAGCAAAAACAGGCTTTGTAAACGCTTTTGCTGCTATTCTTCGCCCATTCAATGATGTAGCTGCTATTCTTCTTGCAGACGGCAACTTCAATATCGGTAAACTCATCGGCGACATTTCATTTGACAACGGCAATGTTTCAATGAAAGACGGCGTACTTACAATCATTGTTGCAGGTCAACCTGAAGGCGGTAAAGATTCCGTTATCAAAATCGACCTCAGTGCTGCTCTTGAAGAAATCAAAGCAATTTCAATCTACGGCGGCAACGGCTACGAAAGTGCTGTAATTCCGCTTCTCGAAGCATTCAAATGCTCAGGTATTAAAGATTACAATACCTACCTTAATGAGTATAAACAAGCAAAAGATAATCTTATCATCAATATACTCAACCCATTGTTCAACTTTGTTGACAAACTTGCTAACGCACCGTTTGATGTATTGACTTCTGTTCTTCCGAACATTGCATACTTCATCGGCAACGGCGGTCTTTCACAATTTGTAAACAACCTTCTTGCACCGGTTACAAACATTATTGCTAACCTTAAAAATGCAGGTATTGATGTAAACGAAATCATCAAACAAATTGCAGGAAAAGACCTTTCAACACTCATCAGCGACGCACTTGGAATTAAAGTTCAAATCGACCTTGCAAATCTCAGTGCGTTCAGAGTACAAGACATCATCATTCCTCTTGTAAACCAACTCCTTGCAAGCAAGGGCATCAATATTCAACTTTCAGACATTGATTGGCTCAAATTTGCAGGACTCGGAACAGTTTACAACTTCAACAGCGTTGCTAAACATTACGGCACAGCTACTGCAGTTAAAGTAAACGACCAAGGTAAAGTTCTCATTGCTGTTCTTCGTTACATCCTTTCAAATGTAATGGAAAAGAACAATATGAAGACAATCAAAAACCTTGTAGCAGGAATTGAAATGGATAAGACAGTTAAGAACATTCTTGCAAGCGTTCTCAATACAATCGGTCAATCAACACCTGACCAAATCATTGCAGCGCTTATCAGACTTCTTAACGGTACTCCTACAAACTCATTCTGGAATTACACAGGATACAAATTTAAGAACTACTCATTCTCATATCCTGAAGGTATGGATTTAGAGTTCCTTCAAAATCTCGCTCCTTCACTTGACGAACTTGTAGTAGGCTTTATCAATCTTAACGAAACAATCGGTGGTTTGATTTACAAGAACGACATTATCAATACTCTTGTTCAGGCTATCTATACAAACATAGAAAAAGTTAAGATTTCAGGTTCAATGAACCTCACACAACTTCTTAAACAAACAGGTATCGACTTGACACCTGCAAACTTTGCAAAATTACTCACAGACAAAGACTACGGTAAATCATTCGGAAGCGTTGCTTCTCAAATCAAAGGTGCTAAGTCTTGGTCTAAAGTAAACTTTAAATCTCTTAACTGGGGCGTAAGCAACAGAGAGACATTTGTAAACGCACTTTGCGCTGCACTTCGTCCTATCTATGGAGTTCTTGATGTTCTTCTTAACGACGCTTCTCTCGGCTTGTTCGGTGTTCTCTCAATTCCGGGCAGCGACGGTTACACAAGCTCAATCGTTCCGTTCATGGAAGCACTCAGTCTTTACAACATCAAGACACAATATCAATACAGAGAAGATATCTTGAAGTCATACGACAATATCCTTCTTGATATACTCAATCCTCTCTTGGATAAAGTAGAAGATATTCTCTATGCTCCTATTGAAACACTTATGGATATGCTTCCGAACCTTGCATACTTCTTTGCAAACGGCGGACTTCTCCAATTGGTTGACAATCTTACTACACCGGTAACTGCTCTTCTTGACACACTCAAGCCTATTGTTAATGTAAACGACATTCTCAAGCAGCTTAATGTTAAGCTCGGCGGCAAGTACATTGATGTATATCACATCTCTGACATCCTCAAACCTTATGTAGAACCAAATAAAGTTGTTCCTATGATTAACAACCTTCTTGCTACAACAAAGATTGAGGGCAAACCTATCGGTATCAAACTCAACAACATTGATTGGTTCCAGCTTGCAAGCCACGGTGAATTGGTAAGCGAAGCGTCACAGGCAGCTACAATCGGTATCAGAACTTATGTTAAAGCTGACCAGGCTGAAACACTTATCGCTGTTCTTCGTTATCTCATCAATACAATTCAAACAGGAGATAACCTTGACAAGATTAAAGAACTTGTAACAGGTCTTGTAGGCGATAACGATACTGTATCAGGCATACTTGCACAAGTATTTGATATGTTTGCACAGTATAAGGGCGACGAACTCATTGCTCAAATCAATGAACTTATCGCTATGATAGCCGGCTAATGCCTGACTAAACAACAATAAAAAACCGACTCGAAAGAGTCGGTTTTTTATTATATTAGCAAAAAAAAATCAAATTACAAATTTATATATGCCGAAAATATTTTTCTTTAAATAAAAGTATCTTTTAATTATATCCATATATCTAAAAAAATCTAAATAAAACCTAATTTCATCAGTGAAACAATATAAATGACTGCGAATTTTATCAAAATATTCATTAAATTCATTTTCGATTTTTTCAAATAAATAAAATTTTGACAATATCTTTTGTTATTGTTGATTATCATATCATTTTTTTGTATAATAGTTTTATATTGACTATGTTAGCGGTGGTGATAATATGTTAGGAAAATATGCACGGGTTAAAATCACCAATCCTATCGGTTCGGTTGACAAACTCGGCAGAAAATACCCGCTGAATTTTGGCTCTGTTATAGGCAAAGAAAAATATACGGCGTTTGTAATGGGAATTGACCACCCTGTTAAAAACTTTGACGGTCGTGTCATCGCAACGCTTTCCAATTCACGCAAAAAGCCTATTTTAATCATATCACCAAAAAGTTCACGGTATATAATCAACGATATTTTAAAATATATCGACTTGAAAAAACAATTTTCGGGCTATAAGCTCGAGTGTCTTTATGAAAGCAGCTGCGGTGCCGTTGTTTTCAGAGACATTAAAGGAGAAGTCAGATACCTGCTCATTAAAAACAAGCGTTCAACTCACTGGGGTTTCCCGAAAGGTCATATTGAAAAAGGCGAAACAAAGGAAGAAACGGCGCTTCGTGAAGTACTTGAGGAAACCGGGCTTCATCTCAAACTCATAGACGGGTTTGAAACTGTTTCTAAGTATAAAATTCAAAACAAAATTGAAAAACAAGTGTCAATCTTTGTAGGTACTACAACTGACACTGTTACAAAAATTCAAAAAGAAGAAATTGAAGACTATATTTGGCTCACTTTGGACAGGGCTTTATCATTGCTTAAATTTGAGAATGATAAAGAAATTCTTTTAAACGCAAACAAATTTTTGAATGAAAACAACTATATTTAAAATATGAATACTTCAAATTATCTTGTTTTTCTTTTAAAAAACATCTGAACGGCGAAAGTGTCGTTTTAGACAATGAAACTGACTTTGTCGAACTTGCAAAACTTGCAGAGTTTCACAATTTGAGTGCAGTTTTGTACTGCATTTTAAACAATGCAGGGAATAAAGAAATTATTGGTAAAATCGTTTTAAATGGATTGGAAAACGATTTTTTCAAATGTCTTTACAATTTTGAACTGCAAAAAGAAATCAAAAATGGTATTTCACAAGTTTTGTCACACGCAAAAGTACGCCATATTTTCTTTAAGGGTACGCAAACGGCAAAATACTATCCTGTACCCGAATCAAGAAAAATGGGCGATATAGATTTTTTAATTGACTTTGACAATGCCCAATCGGCAAAAGACGCACTGACTGAAAACGGCTATGCCTGTAAAGAGTATGGCGGAAATGTTTGGACTTTTGAAAAAAACGGCGTTTTGACTGAAATGCACTTGATTTTAATTGAAAAAGGCGAAATCAATGAGAGTTCATACTGCTTTTTGAAAACGCAATCAATGTGGGGCTGTGTAACGGCTTTTCAGGAACTTTTGATAACGAATATCATCTTGCATATTTAATCGCTCATATCGCCCACCATTTCAAATTTGGTGGTGCCGGAATTCGTCATATTTTAGATATTGCGTCTTATTTAACGAACTGTAATTTAAACTTTGAAAAAGTTTAAAAGTTTATCGGTATTTAGAAGAAACAGAACTAAAAACATTTTCAACGGTTATCTTTTCAATTTGTGATAAATGGTTCGGCACAAATTTAATTATCGGAGAAAAACCGAACACCGAAAAATGTGAAAATTATATTTTGAAAAGCGGAACATTCGGAACCGACTCACAAAAAGCCGTTTCACTGACAAGGCGTTCCGTTGCTGAATACAACAAAAAATTCGGTCTTGCAATACGATTGAAACTTTTATTTCCGTCGTATGAAAAAATGGTTTCACTGCCCTATATGGGCTTTTTGAAAAATAAAAAATATTTGCTGTTGTTCGCTTGGTTTTACCGTGCTTTTTATATCTTATTCAAAAGAAAAAACAACGCCTTTAAATCTATTGCGAACATAGGCTCAAAAGACACGCTGAAAAAAGCTGATGAAGAAAATAATTTTTTTGAGGAGATAGGATTACAATGACTTTTCTTACTGTTTTTCTTGCCATTTTAGCAATTGCTTTAATTTGGTTTATCTGTTGGTTTATGTCAATTAAAATCAACGGACAATGCCCTATTTGTGCGCTTAAACAAATATTAATTCCGTCAAAAATAACCATTGACACAACAAACGACGAAAAATACGACAACAATGCGGCTTTAACACCTCCTATGGGTTGGTCAAGCTGGAATACATTCAGACAGACAATAGATGAAAATCTCATCTACGAAACCGCAAAAGCAATGAAAGACAGCGGACTTGCCGACTGCGGATATACCTACATTAACCTTGATGACTGTTGGCAGAGTTCTCTCAGAGATGCAAACGGTCTTTTGCAAAACGACCTTACAACATTCCCACACGGTATTCCGCATCTTGTAAAGAAAATCAACGCTCTCGGTCTTAAAGTAGGCATCTATTCTTCAAACGGAACATACACCTGCGAAGATTTACCTGCAAGTCTCGGTACGGAACTTATAGACGCAAAAACTTTTGTAAGCTGGGGCTGCGAACTTTTAAAATACGACTTCTGCCACAATATCAGACTCAGCAGCAACGCACCTCTTATCACTTCCGTTGCATTTGCAAGAAAAGGCGAAACAGACTTTTTAAAACTTACTGCCGACGACGCTCAACTCAGCGGAATGGCAAAAAAAGTGAAATTTGATAAAGTACCCGAAGGTTCATATATTTCAAATTTAAACCACGCAGCCGGTAAAGCAAGTTTTGAATTTACACTTACCGAAAGCGGAAAATATGTCTTGACAATCAACTATCACAAAACTCTTAAAGGTCAGACTTGCTATCTTCAGGCAGACATTAACGGAAAAATTATTGAAATAGAGTTTCCGAAAGATGCAAACGCATTTTCTGCAACTTCCCGTCTTCAACTTATTGTTGAATTAAAACAAGGTCAAAATACAATCACTTTCTTTAATCCTGTTGCTACAAACGCAGACTCGTCATACATTCAGTACAGACGAATGGGAAATGCGTTAAAACAAGCGTCAAAAGAATGGGCAGAATTTTCAAAGCAACCCGAAAAACCCGTTGTGTTCAGCATCTGTGAATGGGGTGTTTCTTCGCCATATATGTGGGGCGAAAAAGCAGGAAATCTCTGGCGTACAACTCAAGACATTCTCCCGAATTGGTTTAGTATTTTGTACATCTACAATAAAACTGTAAAATTATATAAACACGCTTCTCCGGGTGCTTGGAACGACCCCGATATGCTTGAAGTAGGAAACGGCAAACTTACTTTGGAAGAAAACAAGTCGCACTTCTCACTTTGGTGTATGATGGCTGCCCCTCTTATTTTAGGCAATGATATAAGAAAATTTGTAGAAAACGGAAAACCTGTTGAAAGTGAAGTTCTTGATATAGTTAAAAACAAAGAACTCATTGCAATAGACCAAGACGCACTCGGAAAACAGGCTAAAAGGATTAAACACTCACCTTTTGCCGACATTCTCGCAAAACCGCTTGAAAACGGAGATATTGCACTTTGTTTCTTCAACAAAAAATTAAGCAACGCTAAGTTCACTTTTGAAATTGACACACTCGCAAATGACGAATATCTCAATTTCAACAATCAAAACGGCAACTACACAATCAAGGATTTGTGGAGCGGTGAAGTTCAATCAGGAAAAACTATCAACTGTGTTGCTAAAAAACACGGCGTTTGCGTTTTCAGAATAAGTCCTTCTGCCGAACAAAATGAAACAGAAGAAATAAAGGCTGAAGAAGAAAAAATCGAAACCGAGATTGAAAAAGAAATTGAAAAAGATGAACTTTTTGAAAACGGCTCTGCCGCAGCAGAAAATTTAATTTCAGAAATCAAATCGGAAGATGATGCAATAAACCTTGCTGCAAAAGAAGACGAAAACGAAACAGACGAAAAAATTGCAGAAGAAAGCAAAGAAAACGAAGAAAGTAAAGAAAACGAAGAAAGCGAAGAAAATAAAGAAAACTAAAATAAAAGATAATAAGCAATAAAAAAACAACGCTTCGACTAAAACCGAAGCGTTGTTTTTTGTGACTAAAGTTAAATTACTATAAATAACGATACATTTTATTGAACTTGTTTATTGTTTAAAATATATTGTCTGATTATAATTTACTATACTATGCAATTCATCTTTACCTATATTTGTATAAATTGGAATTCCTGTATCTTTTAGATAATGTTTAACATCTTCCTCATTGTATTCCTTTGATACGAAATAATATAGTGTATTATCTCCGCATATATCCGATGATACATTACAAGGTACATTCATATATATATCCGCTTGGCAAAATTCTTTTAATGCTGAAAAAACATACTTGTTTTTTGCTATGTTTTTCTTATCACAGGAAATTGTTATTTTATATAAATTGAAGTTACTTAAATCAAATTTCATGCTTTTTTCAGTTTCGGAAAATTCTTTATCCATATAACGAGTATCATAATATACACAAATATCGCCGACTGTTAGATTAATGAATTGTTCTATTAAGTCATATATATTTTCATTTTTTGGGTCATCAGGCTTTTCAATAAGAGATACAGATGAAATATATATATCAACATTTTTCTTCAGGCTTTCCTTATATATATTTCTGCCGATTATTACTGAATTTACCATTATCGCTAAAACAACAATAACAGTAACGCCTACCATACTTTTTTTTACTTTCATAAATTACACCTTTCTATCCGCCCCAAGAAAATGAGATAACTAATACATAAATATCTGTGTAGGAGTCAACTTTGCTTTTTAGCGAAGATGTTTTACCATCTTGTTTAGAGGTATGTGCATAATACGCTATATCCTTTTTATTATCGGTATATGAAATAACACCATTGATTTCCGAATGCCACACGCCTTAAATACAATGATACTTTAATAAAAAAAGCCCGTGCCTTGAGACACGGGTTAGTATCAATGACTTTTAGCCTTTGTTAAAACACCCGTTTAACAGGTGACTATGATTTAAATAAATTTAAATCAATTAAAAGTATCTTTGAGATTGTAGCCATTGGCGTCTGTTCTTACTTTTGTTAAAATATTTACCAAATCGACCAAAGCCCAAACTGAAGAAATGATAGGTCCTACAAGAACTATAACTCCCACCGTTGACAAAAGAAGCTGTGAAATTGCCTTTTCACGATTTCCCAAATAGAAATTATGAATACCGAGATTTCCGACAAGCAAAGCAAGAATAGCCGCTACATATCTGTTTTTCGGTATATATCCTTCAGGATACTTTGACGGGTCAAAACTTGAAGACGGAGTATAGTGATACTGCTGTTCTGTGTAAAACTGTTGTTGAGGAGGTTCATAGTATGAAGCGTTGCTTCCGTTATTTACATAGTTTGCATTGTTTTCGTTATTCATACAAGAACAGACTTCACCGTCTTTAAGCGGTCTTCCGCAATTTGAACAAAACATTATTTTCACCTTTTCAAATAGTTTTAAATATAACTGAATATAACAATATAAATATTATAACAACTGTCGTTGCTTGTCAATAATTGAAATATTTATTTACATTTCGTTTAAAATAAATACAAAATTTATACTGATTTTATCTTTTTACAAATGCCTATAACTTTACAAACACAAAATATTTAACAGATTGAATTATTTTTAAATACGGTATATAATAAAAATATACAACAAAAATATAATGCGAAAGTTGAATTTGCTATGACTGATTTTATCGGAAAAGATTTTTTACTTGAAACAAACACGGCAAAAGTACTTTTTCACGATATAGCCGAAAATATGCCTATTTGCGACTATCATTGTCATTTAAGTGCAAAAGACATATACTGCAACATTGCTCCCGAAAATATTTCTGAACTTTGGTTTTCTCATGACCACTACAAATGGCGTGCCATGAGAAGCTGCGGTGCCGATGAATATTATTGTACAGGCAATGCCGACGATGAAGAAAAGTTTTTAATGTTTGCAAAAACAATTCAATACGCAATCGGAAATCCTCTGTATCATTGGGCTCATCTCGAATTGCAAAAATATTTTGATATATACACACCAATAAATTCTTCTACTGCAAAAGAGATATATGATGAAGCAAACTCAAAAATCAAAAACGGCGACTTCAGACCTCAAACTTTGATAAAAAAATCAAATGTTAAAGTCATCTGTACAACGGACGACCCTACCGACAGTTTGATGTTTCACACGCTTATTAAAAATGATTTGGACGACTTTGACTGCAAAGTTTTGCCGACTTTTCGTCCTGACAACATTTTGGAACCCACCCTGCCCGATTTTCCGAAATATATTAAAAGACTTGCAAAAACTGCAAAAACGAAAATAAATTCAATATCCGACCTTATTAACGCAACAAAAGTACGAATGAAATTTTTTAATTCAATCGGTTGCAAAATTTCAGACCACTCTTTCGGATATATTCCCCTTGTTGAGCCTTTTGACAGCGAAAAAGATGAATACACTCACACAAATATCATTTTTGAAAAGGCATTAAACGGAAATAAAATCACAGAAAAAGAAGCAGGAAGATATAAATTATATATTTTCAAAGAACTTGCAAAAATGTACAAAGAACTTGACTGGACTATGGAAATTCACATAGGTGCGTTGAGAAACAACAACTCAAGAATTCTTGCTCAAATAGGCAAAGATACGGGATTTGACTCGATAGATGACAAGGAGGTGGCAAAACCGCTTTCTGTTTTGCTTGACAGCCTTGAAAAAACAAAATCGCTTCCGAAAACCGTTTTGTTCAATCTGAACGACAAGGACAACTGTGTCATAGCGTCAATGCTCGGCAATTTTCAATCCCCCGAAGTTGAAAGTAAAATTCAATACGGCCCTGCATGGTGGTTTTTGGACACGATAGACGGTATGACAAATCAAATCAAAACACTTGCCAACTACGGTATTCTCGGTAAATTTATCGGAATGGAAACCGACTCACGCTCATTTACTTCTTACGCCCGTCACGACTATTTTCGTCGTGTTTTATGCAACATTATCGGAAATTGGGTTGAAAACGGACTTTTTGAAAACAACAAGGATTTACTGAAAGAAATTGTTGAAGGAATTTGTTATAAAAATGCCATAAAATATTTTAATTTTTAAATATTTTACTGAATAAATAAGGAGATTGCCATGTTACTTGAACTGAAACCAAAGGAAAAATGTATGTTCGACGAAATCTCACTCGGAGAAATTATGCTCAGACTTGACCCTGGTGACAGCCGTATTAAAACAGCCCGTCAATTTCGTGCTTGGGAAGGCGGCGGCGAATACAATGTTGCTCGTGGACTTCGTCGTTGTTTTAATATGAAAACTTCCGTTGTCACGGCGTTTGCAGAAAATGAAATAGGATACCTGCTTGAAGACTTCGTATTGCAGGGTGGCGTTGACACATCGCTCATCAAATGGGTAAAATACGACGGAATAGGCAGGACAGTAAGAAACGGTATCAATTTCACCGAAAGAGGTTACGGTATCAGAGGTGCGATCGGCACTTCTGACAGAGGGAACACCGCCGCTTCAAAACTCAAACCCGGAGATATTGACTGGGACTATATTTTCGGCACTCTCGGCGTTCGCTGGTTCCACACAGGCGGTATCTATGCTGCCCTTTCCGAAAGTTCGGCAGAAGTTGTTATTGAAGCAGTAAAAACTGCTAAAAAATACGGCACTGTTGTGTCCTACGATCTCAACTATCGACCGTCTTTATGGAAAGATATCGGCGGTCAGAAAAAAGCCATAGAAGTCAATACGGAAATCGCAAAATATATTGATGTAATGATAGGAAACGAAGAAGATTTTACTGCTGCACTCGGTTTTGAAGTTGAGGGAAATGATGCTGAACTTAAGGAACTCAATATGGACGGCTATTTCAAAATGATTGAAAAAGTAACCGAAAAATATCCGAACTTCAAAGTGATTGCCACAACATTGAGAACCGTAAAAACGGCTACCGTCAACGATTGGAAAGCAATTTGCTGGGCAGACGGAAAAATCTATTCATCAATAGAATTTCCAAATCTTGAAATATTCGACCGTGTCGGAGGCGGAGACAGTTTTGCTTCAGGCTTGATTTACGGCCTGATGACATATGACGACCCGCAAAAAGCAGTAAACTACGGTGTTGCTCACGGTGCGCTTGCAATGACTACACCCGGTGACACATCTATGGCATCATTAAAAGAAGTTGAAGCAAAAATCAACGGCGGTTCTGCCCGTGTTCAAAGATAAGGAGAAAAAAATGGCAAATAAAACAGAAACTCTCTCAAAAATTCAAAACTGCGGTATTGTAGCCGTTGTAAGAGCAGAAAGCGTAGATATGGCTGAAAGAATAACAGATGCCTGCATTGAGGGCGGAGTAGCGGCTATTGAATTGACATTTACCGTACCCCACGCCGAAAAACTTATAGAGGCTATGTGCAACAAATATACAAACGAAGAAATCATCATCGGTGCAGGCACTGTTATGGATGAAACAACGGCAAGAATTGCCATACTTTCAGGCGCTCAATACATTGTTTCCCCATATTTTGACTCTGCAACCGTAAAATGCTGTAACAGATACGGCATTGCATCAATGCCGGGAATATTCACGCCTACTGAAGCCGTAGCTGCTATGGAGTGCGGTGCAGATGTCTTAAAGGTATTTCCCGGAGACATTGCTACTCCTGCATTTATCAAAGACCTTCACGGTCCTGTTCCAAATGCAATGCTTATGCCGTCAGGCGGCGTAGATGTCAACAATGTCAAAGAATGGATTAAAGCCGGTGCAGTTGCAGTCGGTGCAGGTTCATCACTCATAGCAGGTGCAAAAACAGGCGACTATAAAAAAATTACGGAAACGGGAAAAATCTTTGTTCAAAAAATAAAAGAAGCCCGTGAAGAAATGAAATTAAAATAATTTTAATTTTCAAAATCAATCACATTTTTAAATATTTATCGCACTGATAAAGAAAAAAACCACTGACATCTCAAAATAGAGATTTCAGTGGTTTTATTGTTTAGCAATTGATGAAAACCCCCGGTTCTACCGGGGGAAAATGAACG
>SAMEA3387485__coassemble_2641_pt1 | contig 8419 bp, 6 predicted proteins | sample SAMEA3387485__metabat2_high_PE_020 | metagenome-assembled genome bin SAMEA3387485 (sample SAMEA3387485) | Felis catus | biome: Faeces | place: United Kingdom | collected 2012
TAAGTGAAGTAAGTAACGGAGACATCATATTGATGCACGATATTTACGAAACAACAATCGACGCAGTTGAAAAAGTGATGCCCGAACTTGTGAAAAGAGGCTACCAATTCGTAACTGTTTCAGAACTGATGCAAGTAAATAATATTGCAACAGAAAACGGAAAACAATATTTCAGTGCAACAAGCAAGCACAACGAAAAATAAAAAAATCCTATGGTAATGTTTATTTACCATAGGATTTTTCCTTTTTATATTTAAAATTAATTATTTTCCAAACGGGCGACAATCACGCTCATATCATCGGCTCTTTCGCCGTCAAGTCTTTTCAGAGCATTTGACACTATTGATTCAGCCGTTTGTTGAGGAGTCATTCTTTCCGAAAATTCAAAATAGTAGTCAAGCCAATCATCTCCGTCTGAACAGACGCCGTCGCTCATCAAAACAACAGTGTCGCCGGGAGATAAAACAGCCGTTCTTTTTGCAAAGTCGATACCTTTTAAAATGCCTGCCGGCATTGAAGACAATTCAACCTTTTGAACAACTGATTTTTTAATAATATACGACACGGCTGCACCGGCTTTATAAAACTCACATCTGCCCGTAAACAAATCAACGCTTGCAATATCAAGAGTGGCAAGACTTTCCTCGTTTGATTTGACAAGAAGAGCCGAGTTTACCACTTTCAAAGACGAATCGAAGCCGAAACCTGCCGATACAAGTTTAGAAAGCAGTCCGCTTGCCATAGCACCGTCAAGTGCGGCACGCCCTCCCGTACCCATTCCGTCACTTAAAATAAGAATTTGACGCCCTTTTGAGTCATTTAAAAGTTTAACCGTGTCGCCGCAAAGTCCACCCGTCGCAGTATGCTGGGCAAAACCTATTTCCATTTTGTATGTAGGTTTTTGAGAAAATGAAACGAGCATCTCTTTTCCCGACGACAAAACCCTGCCGTTTTCAAATGTTTTTCGGCAAATTTTTTCTATTTCCTTTTTTATTTTCGGATGGGTTACCATATTATTTTTACTGTCGGTTTGAATTTCAACACGACAATGAAGATTTTTATCGGTAATTACACTGATACTTTCAGCAGATATTTCATTTGAAGAAAGCATAGAGCGTATTTTCCCCGCTAAAAAACTGTCAAAAGTTTCAGCCTCATCAAACTCCGACGACAAATCAAACAACATATCTGCAATGGAATAAAATTGCTCCGACGCAACAAGCCGTATCTGATTTGTCTTTTCATCTATCAGTTCTTTTGCTATCAGTTCCCTTGACGAATATTCTTCCCTGCCGTTTCGCATTTCGTTTTTTGACAATTCCTTGATTTTTGCCGAAACACATTCGACACTTTGAGAAACGGAAGCCATTGCAGACGACGCAAAACGAAGTTTTACAACAAGACTTTGCCGAAGTGAACCTTCAGGAGAAATTTTTTCGTTTGAAAAGAAATCTTCCATTTTTTCACACAATGACACGGGAGTAAGCAAAAACAAAATAATTCCCAAAATACTTTCAACACATATAAAATAATTTCCTCCCGATGCAACAGAAAAGAACAGTACGGAAAAAACGAACGCAAAAGACGACGAAATAATTCCAAACTGTAAAAACATTGATGAAAGAAGTGCAGAAAATCCGTACGCACCTGACAGGAAAACCATATTTTCTCCCGTTATTCCGAGTGAAAATCCGAGAGAAAGTGAAAGCAACAACGCCCATTTTAAATTGCCGTATCGTATAGAAGAAATAATCACATAACTTGCCGCTATCCCTCCAAGAGTAATTGAAAAAAGATTTATTCTTGCAAGCGAACAAACAAAAAACGAAAAACTAATTATACAACAACTCAAATCTACAAGAGTGAGAGATGAAATTCTGACACCTCTTTCATATACATTTATTGCTTTTTTAAAGAAAAATGTACTTGCACCACACAAAAGACTCTCTGCCGTTATTATTGCATACTGCGAAATATCGCCCCCGTTAACAAGCGTTATAACCGCACCTGTTGACAAAGATGCAACAAACGAAACGGCAAAAGAAAACGGCAATGTATTCTTTACACAAGCAGATTTAAGTGCAAAAACCCCGAGTGATGTTATAAGGCAAGCGGCGGCATATCTCAAAAATTCCTGTTTTCCAAGACACAACATATAGCCGAGAAGTGCCCCGACTGCCGAAAAAATAAAATTGCTTTTACTGCACACGCTGATAAAGGCGATTGCAAACGGCGAACCCATACCCATAACAGAGCCTGTTGCAAAAACAAGCGACAACAAAAAATATGTACCCTTTTCAAATATCTGACTTTTAGGAAAAACTTTTCTCTCTTTTTTCATCACCAAATTATTTTTTTCTTTCAATTTCATATACTATCATTCTCCATTTGGTGTAAATACGATTTTAACACCGTCAAAAGAAATAAATTGTCAAAAAAGGCAACAAAAAAAGTACAACATAAAATATATGCCGTACTTTTTAAAATTATTCCTAATTATTCATTTTTATTTTTTATTCTATCGGTTTTAAATTTTTCAAACTGATGTCAAGAATCGGTGCAGAATGAGTAAGTGCGCCGCTTGAAACAAAATCGACTCCGATTTCTGCAATCTCTTTAAGTCTTTGCTTTGTAACATTGCCCGAACACTCTGTCTGTGCTTTTTTATCTATTATTTCAAGTGCCTGACGCATTGTTTCATTATCCATATTATCGAGCATAATGATGTCTGCTCCTGCTTCAACCGCTTCTTTTACCTGTTCTAAAGTTTCTGTTTCAATTTCAATTTTTCTTACAAAAGGTGCATATTCTTTCGCCATTTTTATCGCCTTTGAAACTGAACCTGCCGCTCCGATATGATTGTCTTTCAAAAGAACGCCGTCTGAAAGATTGTAGCGGTGGTTTGTTGCACCACCGACTTTTACGGCATACTTTTCAAAAGGACGCATATTCGGAGTTGTTTTTCTTGTATCGAGTAAAATTGTATCGTAACCTTTTAATTCGTTTACATACTCTCTTGTAATTGTAGCGATACCGCTCATTCTCTGTAAATAGTTAAGTGCAGTTCTTTCGCCTGACAAAAGCACACGAATGTCGCCTTTAAGAGTAGCAAGGAGTTGACCTTTTTCAACTGCGTCGCCGTCTTTTACATTGAAACAAATCTCTGTTTTATCGTCGAGAAGGTCAAAAGTTCTTTTGAAAACATCAAGTCCGCAAATGATACCGTTGTCTTTACTGATAAGTTCTGCAGTGCCGAGTTTTGCTTGAGGCATTACGGCGTTTGTTGAAACATCCTCACTTGTAATATCTTCTTTCAATGTGTTGAGAATATAGTCATCTGTCACAAGTTTCATTGTTACACCATTTATCATAGAACTCTTTATCCTTTCTTTTTATATCTTCCATTATAATATCTTTAAACTCTTTTTGAATTTCACTTTTCGGAGGATACGAGTCAAAATCAATTTCAAAATCAAAATCGTTTTTATTCAACTTGTCCTGAGAAATGAAATCTGCCGCTCTTTTTGAAAAGACAAGACTTTCCAAAAGAGAATTGCTTGCAAGTCTGTTTTTTCCGTGAACACCGTTGCAAGCCGTTTCTCCGACAGCAAACAAGTTTTTCATAGAAGTTTTTGCGTCAATATCTGTTTTAATTCCACCCATAAAGTAATGTTGAGCGGGAGTTACGGGTACAAGGTCTTTTGTAATGTCATAGCCCTCGTCAAGGCACTCTTCAAAAATGTTCGGAAATCTTTTTTTCGCTTCTTCGCTTGTCATAGTCGGCAATGTGATATAAACATGGTCAGTGCCGAACTTTTGCATTTCTTTTCTTATATTTTCCGTAACAACATCTCTCGGCTCAAGTTCATTGCAAAATCTTTCTTTATTTTCATTCAAAAGAATTGCACCTTCGCCTCTGACGGACTCGGAAATCAAAAATCTTCTGCCCTCTTTTTTTGAATAGAGCGTTGTCGGATGAATTTGTATATAGTTCATATTTTCAAGTTCAATTCCGTGTTTCATTGAAATAGCGAAACTGTCACCTGCTATATGAGGAAAATTTGTCGAATTTTTGAAAAGACCGCCAAGACCTCCTGTTGCCAAAATTACATTGTCAGCAATAATTCCGCCTCTGTTGCCGTTTTCGTCTTCGCAAACGATACCGTAACAAACATTGTCTTTTTCAATAATATCTATCATCGCTGTCTGAGTGATGAAAGTAATGTTTTTTCTTTTCTTTGCGATTGACAGCAATGTAGCCGTAATCTCTTTTCCTGTTTCATCTTTATGGTGCAAAATTCTGTTTGTGGAATGAGCGCCCTCTCTTGTATAATCGGGTTCGCCTTGCGTATCTTTGTCGAACTTTACGCCGAGTTCAATAAGTGTTTTAATGATTTCAGGACTGCTTTTAATCATCACTTTCACAGACTCGGGATTATTTTCATAGTGTCCTGCACGCATGGTGTCTTCAAAATAGCACTCATAATCATCTATGCTTTTTAAAACACAGACGCCTCCCTGTGCAAGATAAGAATCGCTTTCTTTGATTTGTTCTTTTGTGATAATTAAAACATCTTTATCCTGCGGAAGACAAAGTGCCGCAAAAGTACCTGCAACACCGCTGCCGACAATAACAACATCTGTTTTAACAAAACCGTTTTTATTTAATTCCATACCAATCAACCCAACTCCAACATTTTTTCGAGCGGAGTAAGCGCCTTCTTTCTTATATCTTCTGAAATTTCAACTGCATTTTCATCATTTAAAAGACAATTATATACTTTTTTGAGCGTTACCTTTTTCATATCTGCACAAATAGGCATCGGCTCTGTAAAGTAGAATTTTTTATCGGGCGCTTTCTTTTGAAGTTCATGAAGAACGCCTATTTCAGTGATGACAATAAATTCTTTTGCATTGCTCTTCTGTGCGTATTCAATAATTCCGCTTGTAGAACCGACATAGTCTGCAAGCTCTGCAACTTCGGGAAGACACTCGGGATGCATTAAAATTTTTGCACTTGGATGAGCGTTTTTGACAGACTTAACAAGACTCACCGTTATATTATTGTGAATAGGACAATAACCGTTGTTAAAAATAATATTTTTACTGCTTTGTTTTGCAACATATCTGCCCAAATTTCCGTCGGGAATAAAGAAAACATTTTTATTGGGAAGTTTATTTACAATATTTACGGCGTTTGAACTTGTAACACATACATCGCATACCGATTTAAGTTCGGCAGATGAATTGATATAACAAACAACAGCCAGGTCATTGCAAGACCTTTTCATTTCCAAAACTTTTTCAACGCTTGCCATGTGAGCCATAGGACAATCTGCTGTTTTGTCGGGCATCAAAACCGTTTTTTCGGGATTGAGAATTTTTGCACTCTCACCCATAAACTCTACACCGCAGAAAACTATTCTTTCACAATCCGTATTCTTTGCAACTTTTGCAAGGTAAAAAGAATCGCCCACATAGTCGGCTGTATTTTGCACTTCCGGTTCACAATAATAGTGTGCAAGAATGACTGCGTTCTTTTCCTGCTTGAGTTTATTTATTTCTTTTATCAAATCTGTTTTTGTCATATCAGACCCTCTTTATCTTTCGGGAAAATTTGTTTTTGAAAACTGACAAGTTTTTAAAAAAATTAACAATCTATTTTTTTTACATAGTAATTCTAATGATAAGATAAAATTGAAGATATGTCAACAATTATTGCATATTATATTTAATTTAAAAATACAAAATTACACAAAAAAAGCAAGGCCTTTTTGTCTAATTGGTATAAAATAGCACTCAAAATAGAACTATTTATTGACAAATGGCCGTTTTAATGGCATAACAGGAAATATACAAAGGAGAAATAAAAATGAATGTTTATGATTTTGACAACACAATTTACGACGGAGAAACGCTTGTTGACATTGTTTTATACTTTATGGCTCACGACAAAAAGATTTGGAAATACATTCCGAAACTGATAATTGCGGCGTTGAAAGATAAGTTTCATCTCTTTACTCTTGACGAAGCACTTGAAGCGTACTCCGAATTTTTGGAAAACTACTACATCACTGTCGGAAATATTGATGATATTATTAAAAATTTCTGGGATAAAAACGAAAAGAAGATTAAACCTTTTTATGAAACAATAAGAAAAGACGACGATATTATTGTTTCGGGAACAACAGACTTTTTGCTTGACGAAATTGCAAAAAGAATGAACATTAAACATTACATTTGCTCAAGTATAGATAAAGAAACGGGAAGATTTAAAAGACTTTGCTTTCAGGAAAACAAAGTAAAATATTTTCACGAGGATTATCCCGACGCAGTAATTGACAATTTCTATACCGATTCTATGAACGACAAAGCAATGATGGATATTTCCCGTCATGTCTTTTTAGTTAAAAAAAATAAAATAACACAAATAAAATGAGGTGATATCAGAACAGTTTTATTCAGATAATCAAACAACCAAACAACAAGATTAAGAATATATATAGTATTCGCACGCAGATTTAAGGAGATGAAAGCAAATGTGCGGAATAATCGGATATACAGGCGATAAAGACTGTTACAAAACACTTGTAAAAGGTTTAAAGAGTCTTGAATACAGAGGGTACGACTCTTGCGGTATCGCAGTTTTAAACAAAGGAAAAATAGAAACAGAGAAAAAGGAAGGCAGAGTAAAACTTCTTGACGAAGAAGAACTTTGCGGAAAGACGGGAATAGGTCATACAAGATGGGCTACACACGGCAAGCCATCCGTCAAAAACGCCCACCCTCACTTGACACCGGACGGCAAATACACCGTAGTACACAACGGTATCATTGAAAATGCTCAAACACTTAAAAACGATCTTATAAAACTCGGTTACAAATTCCAATCGGAAACCGACACGGAAGTAATATGCGGTTTATTGTGGAAATTTTCAAAGGACAAGCCTCTTGAAGCAATTTCAAAGACAGTAAAACTTCTTGACGGCTCTTTTGCAATCGCAATTCTCTGCGAAAACAATGAAAAACTGTTTTGCGCAAAGAAAAAAAGCCCTCTCATCATAGGAAAAGGCTCAAATGAAAATCTCATAGCATCGGATATAAATGCACTTTTCGGAATATGCGACAGTTCATACAGAATGGAAGACGGCGAAATTGCAGAAATTTCAAAAGATGAAATAACACTATACGATTTTGATTTAAACAAGAAAAATGCAGAGTTTATTTCTGTCGCAACAAGCAAGTCAACATCAGACAAAGACGGTTTTGACCACTATATGCTTAAAGAAATTTACGAGCAACCTCAAATTTTCAAAGAGATTTTAAAGAAAAGAAAATTCGGCAAAGATATATTTATGCCTGAAATAGATAAAATAAAAGACGGAAAAATCAACAAAGTAATATTTTGCGGCTGCGGCTCGGCATACCATGTCGGCATAGTCGGAAAATATTTGATTGAAGAAATGTGCAATATTTCCTGTGAAGCAGTGATTGCAAGCGAATTCAGATACAAGAAAAATGTCATTGACGAAGAAACCCTGTTTATTGCAATCAGTCAATCGGGAGAAACTGCCGACACGCTTGAAAGTTTACTTCTTGCAAAACAGGAAAAAGCGAAAACTTTGGGTATTGTAAATGTTGAAAATTCTGCCATTGCAAAAGAAAGCGACACGGTAATTTACACAGAAGCAGGAACAGAAACTGCAGTTGCAACGACAAAAGCATATACTGCACAACTTCTCTACACGATTTTAATTGCACTGAAACTTTACGACAAAAATGACGATTACTATAAAAACGCCGTTGAGTGCCTTGAACAAATACCGCAGACGGCAAAAAGAATTTTGGAAAATACAGACAAAATAAAATCTGTCGCAAAAAGACTTTCTTCTGCAAACGATATGTATTTCATAGGCAGAAACCTTGACTATGCGGCGGCAACCGAAGCGGCACTCAAATTAAAAGAAATAAGTTATATTCACTGTGAGGCATTTCCGGCAGGCGAACTCAAGCACGGAACAATATCGCTGATAGAACACGGCACGCCTGTTTTTGCGGTAAATTGCAGAAAAGATGTTTTTGCAAAAACGCTTTCAAACGCCATTGAAACAAAATCAAGAGGCGCTATCATTTTTGAACTCAGAACAAAATCAAATTGTGAAAGAGAAAGCGACAACATCATTGAGATAGACGACATTTTTGAGCCTTATTTACCTTGTGTTCAGGCAGTTGCTCTTCAGCTTGTGGCATATTATTGCGCTCTTGAAAAAGGATGCGATATTGACAAGCCGAGAAATTTGGCAAAATCTGTAACAGTTGAATAAATGAAAATACAGAAATAAAAATATAAAAACTTAATAAAACAATAGTCAAGACCTCCGGCTAAGCCGGAGGCTTGAGTAAGCCCTAGAAGGGCTTT
>SAMEA3387485__coassemble_3611_pt1 | contig 5968 bp, 7 predicted proteins | sample SAMEA3387485__metabat2_high_PE_020 | metagenome-assembled genome bin SAMEA3387485 (sample SAMEA3387485) | Felis catus | biome: Faeces | place: United Kingdom | collected 2012
AAAAAATAAAGAAAATTGATAAACTTTTCTTAAACTTTTTTAACAAAATATTATCACTCAACCACAAAATTTTACAATAATTTAATTGATTGTAAAAGATATATGTTGTATTATGGTTTTGATGCTCTGAAACAGCATATTATACAACAAAGGAGAACAAAATGGACGAAAAAAATTACGGCTTTGACGCCGAAAGCGTTCGAGAAGAATTTAAAGAAAAATTTAATTGGAAAAACGATACGGAAGTTGACGAAATGGTAACACCGAACAAAGTTTGGCTGAAACTGCTCATTTCATTTTTAATTACCGTTGTTGTCGGTGCAGTGGCTTACTACATTATGATTCCTGCATTAAACATTAAAAGCACTGACTTCTATGTTTTTCTCGCAATTTTAATAGGTGCATTTTGGGTATCGTTTACAATGCAGTGTAAACTTAACAGAAACCCCGAATACAGACCATACATTCAAAAAAAGTCTAAAATTCCTGTCATCATAGTAGCAGTTGTTGCAGTTGCTGTCGGAATAGGCGCACTTACAGGTGCAACTATTTTCAGAGCAAAAGACTATTCAAAACTTATTGAAATTAAAGAAAGCAATTTTGAAGAAGATTTCAAAAATATCAGCTATGACACAGTTCCGAGACTTAACGAATCAACGGCATACACTCTTGCCGACCAGCAACTCGGCTCACTTTCCGCCTACAAATCACAGTATTTGGTATCAGCTGATACCAACCAGATAAACTATAAAAACAGACCTGTAAGAGTTGCGTATTTGCAATACTCAAACATTTTTAAATGGTTCAACAACACCAAACACGGCATCCCTGCTTATATGATAATTGATGTTGTTTCGCAAAATGTTTCGGCAGTAAAACTCGACGAAGGTATAAAATATTCTCCAAGCGAACTTTTCAACGAAAAACTTGCAAGACATTTGCGTTTTCAATACCCGACATACATTATGGACAAGTCAAATTTTGAAATTGACGACAATAAAAATCCTTATTGGGTTACTGCCGTACTCGATAAAAAAATAGGTCTTTTCGGCGGTACTGATGTCAAGGGTGCAATCATTACAGACGCCGTAACAGGAGAAAGCACATATTACGACATTAAAGATGTTCCGACTTGGGTTGACAGAGTTTATTCCGACTCTTTGCTTTTACAGCAATACAACTATTACGGCAAACTTCAAAACGGATTTTGGAACTCTATAATTTTCCAAGACGATGTTAACATTGCATCTGAGGGCAACGGCTACATTGCACTTAACGATGATGTTTGGTACTACACAGGCGTAACTTCTCCTCAAAGCGACGCTTCAAACTTTGGTTTTGTACTCATTAACCAAAGAACAAAAGAAACAAGATACTATGAAAAAGGCGGTGCAACGGAAAAGAGTGCAATGGGTTCTGCACAAGACGCACTTCAAAACTACAAATATACCGCTTGCTTCCCCGTACTTTTAAGCATAGAAGGTCAGCCGACCTACTTTATGAGTATGATTGGCTCTGAAAACACCGTAAAAGCATACTCTTTGGTAAACCTTGAAGACAAAACTATTGTAGGCTCGGGTATTTTGGGCGACGCAAAATCAGACGACGAAGCATTGAGAAACGCAGTTCAAAACTATCTTGACGCACTCAAAGGAAAGGGTGCAATAGACAACGGCGTAAGTGCTGAAGACATTGCGGCAAATCCCGAAAATGTAACTCCCGAAGAAACGACAAGCACCGTTTCGGGCGAGATTACCGATATACGAAGTGCCGTTTTAAACGGAAATACCTGCTACTATCTCAAAGTCGGCGAAACATATTACTATATCAATGCAGTTGACGATATGAGTGTTGTTTTGCTCAACAAAGGCGACAAAGTAACGGTAACTTTTGACAAAAATGCAAAAGGCGAATATATTAAAGCAAACTCAATAAAAAAATAAATCATAAAAAATGCACCTTAAATTTAAGGTGCATTTTTTATTTAGGCATATATATTTTTCCAACAAGCGAATTTACTGTTTTATACGGCAAAATGCGTTGTAAAAAACATAAAAATTTATACTTAATACCGACTGTTACAATAACGGGCATTTTCTTTTTCATTGCAATTTTCACGACAGCCTCTGCAATATCCGACGCATTCATTCCGTTAATCTCGTCGTTTTCCATAACAGACACACTTTTTGTTATCATACCGCCGTATGTATCGTCGCCCAAAAAGTTTTTATCTCTTGATGCAGTAAAACCTGTTTTAACATCGCCCAAACGAACGGCACAAACAGAAATGCCGAACATTTTAAGTTCATTTGCAAGAGAACAGGAAAGCGACTCGATTGCAGATTTTGTAGATGAATAAAAAGACTGAAAAGGAATGGAGAACACAGACGCCGCCGAAGAAATAAAGACAATTCTTCCCTTACTTTCACGCAATTTCGGCAAAGCATTTTTTACAACCGTAATTTGAGCAAAATAGTTGAGTTCAAACTGTTTGCGTATTTCAGACATTTCTGTAAATTCAACACATCCCGAAACACCGAAGCCGGCGTTGTTGATGAGCAAATCTACCTTTTCAATTCGCTCAAAAGCATTTTTTACATTTTCTTCATTTGTAATATCGCACTTAATATTTTTAACACCCGATAAATCGCAGGGCGTTCTTGACAAACATACGACTTCAAAACCTTTTTCAAGCAGAACTTTTGCCATTTCCTTACCGATACCGCTTGAAGCACCCGTTATAACCGCCGTCATACATACTCCCCCTGTACGCTGTACTTAATTTACTTAATTTCAGTATATCATTTGTTTGAAAAAATGCAAACATTATTTTATTTGACTTAAAAAAATATATCTGATAAAATAATTTTATCGCTCAAGGAGAATGAAATTATGAAAATAAATAAAAACGACAAAGTCCTGTTTATAGGCGACAGTATAACAGATATTTCTTTTAACAAAAGATTTAACCACACAATTAAAGGCAAAAATGTATATGCACTGCAAGTATCCAAAGAAATAAAAAGACACGCAAAAAGTGTAAAGTTTTATTATAAAGGTATTGCAAGCAACCGTACATACCACCTTTATGACAGGCTGACAAAAGACTGCATCAACTTAAAACCCGACAAAATAATAATGCTTATCGGTGTAAATGACGCATGGGAAAATTATGTACCTGAACAATATCCGCCTCTTACAAGACCGATGGAACCGCACCTGAAAGAAATATTCCGCAGAATAAAGTGCGAATTGCCGAATACGGAAGTTTTAGTCTTATTGCCGTTTTTAATTGACTCTGTAAAAGAAAAACTTCCTTTCCACAAAGTACTTGACGAATTCAGAGAAAAAATTGAAAAAATCGCAAAAGAAAACGGTGCTGAAATTGTTGACTTACAAAAAGTTTTTGACAAAGTACAAACTATATGCGAATCGAAACTTTTAGCCGTTGACGGAATTCATCCTACAAATTTAGGTCATAAAGTAATAGCAAAAGAAGTTCTTAACAAAATAGAATATTAAAAAATTGCAGATATGATTTTATTTGCAGAAAAAAAGCCGAGTATAAAACTCGGCTTTTTTGTTTGTTTAACTTTTTAAACTAATTCAGCGTCTTTTGAAATTGAAAATCCGTCAAAACTTAATTTATTTGCATAACCGTCTGAAATGTAAATAACATACATACTTGTCGCTGCGTCTTGTTGAACTTTACCTGTGAACACATTGTTTGCACACACAATATTTTTATGAGGAACACCGTAAACTGTTACTGCACTGTCAGAAAAATATCCGTTTCCGCCTACTGATGACTGAACAACATTTTCAAATGTATTGTTAGTGATTTGAATTTTGATTGAATTTCTGTCTGTTGAACTGTCTGATACTTCCACATGAAGATAGCGTTTTGTTTCAAAGCCATTTTCTGCCATAGTTTTGGAATTTGTAAAAGTACAGTTGTTTACAACAAGTTCTGCACCTGCGTTAGGCGTAACTTGGATGCCTTCCCATTCAAAATTTCTAAAAGTACAACCTTCAAAAACAAGTTTACCTGTCAAGCCTGTTGCATACACAAGTGAAGCATTTTTATTGGTGTTTGTAGCCTGTTCAAAAGTAATGTTTTTGAAAGTAATGTTTTTGTCTTTAGCCACATATACAGGTTGTCCTGAGATAACAGTATTGCCTGCACCTACAAGTGTTATGTTTTTATTTACACTCATTGTCTTTTCGAGTTTAACATCACCGTTAATATAAACAGTGGCTCCGTCTTGTGCATCTTTAATAACAGATTCCAAATCATTTTGTGTTTCAACATTTTCGGGTTGAGTATATGCTATAACAGGGTCGTTAAAAGGTGCTTTTTGAATTGCAGTTGCGTTGAATGTAAGAGAAACATCTGTTTTGTCTTTCATATCTTCATTTGTAAGGTCTTTTGAGTAAGAAACCTTATCGCCTGCAAGAACTGAAAATACTTTTGTTTCTGCATCTTTTGCAACTTCTCTGTAATAAATGTTGTCAAAGCCCTCAAGTTTTGCCAAACCGTCTGCAACAGCGTAAGTGATAAGACCCTTGTGTATTGTCTTTAACTTCAACATATACATAAGCATCAACTGTGTTGCTTACTGTTACTTTCGGGTCTTTTGCCTGTTCCATTCCCGGAATGATGTTGTACTCTTTACCTGTTTTTTCGGCAAGTTTAACTTCTACGCTGTTTGTTGACAATGTGTTCTTTACATCTTCTGTCGAACTTTGAAGATATGCGTATGTACCTCCGCCGATGAGCATTGCAAAAGCAAGCACTACTGCGAGAACAGAAGCCAAAACTTTTTTAGATTTGTTATTTTCCATAATTATTTACTTTCCTTCGTTAATTCTTTGTTTTTATAATAATAGATACCTGCTGCGGTAATAATACCTGTCGTTGTAACAAAAACAACAGTCAACTGCGACAAATGTGTTGACACAGGTTGCAGACTTGTCAGTTATATAGCCTGCCGTGCCGTCTATTGAAATAAAGCAAAGATTTACAACTGCTATTAACAACAAAAAACACTTAAAAAATGAACCGATACTTTTGTTTTTGTCATTTTTATTCATCTGCACACCTCCGATTTATTTTTTAGTCTGAATAAGGAATTAGGCTTTCTTGGTTGTTGTTTCACTGTCCTGTGAAAGTTCAGGCATAAATTCAGCAACTGCAAGTTCGATTGCGCCCTTTTCCGTCATTGACTCTTTCTGTACGGCGTACGCAGTTACGCTGATGGTTTTTTCGCCGAGTTTTTCAATATCTTCTGCTGTAAGGTCTTCAAAAACGGAAACCTGTGTAAAAATCGGCTCAAGTACAGCGTCTTCTGTTAAGGTAGGTTCAACAGTATCGACATGAACATAGAGTGTCTTTGTACCCGATTTTTGAACTTCTCTCCAGGATTTTATGTCAATGTTGAGCGAAAACTTTTCGTTAAGTTCATTGTCAACGCAAAGGAACACATGACAAGGCTCACTGCCCTTCAAAACAGTAGCTCTCGGGTCTTTGTCAAGCTTTGAACCCGCAACATACTTGTAACTGTTGGTATTTACTCGTGAGCCCTCAATTCTATGGCCGTTCGTATCTACGGGTGCTTCATCCAAAACAATGGAAATGGCGTCGCCTGCGAAAGTATTGACAACTCTGTCACTCTTTGATGAAAGCCATGAAAAAGTAGGAGTAAAACTGCACACGGCAATTACAGTCACCATAAGTACTGCTATCAAAAACTTTTTGCTTTTTTTCATATTTTTCTCCTTTCCGAATTTTGTTTTATATTTTATAAAGTGCAAAAGCACAATATAAACAAATTAAATAATCATAAATATATAACTGAATATTTCAAATAAATATATTTTCCACATACCATTCAAAAATCGGTCTGTTTTTTGAAATAAAAACCACTAGTAAACTAGTGGTTTTCTCAGACCCTAGAAGGGTCAGTTC
>SAMEA3387485__coassemble_3958_pt1 | contig 5427 bp, 3 predicted proteins | sample SAMEA3387485__metabat2_high_PE_020 | metagenome-assembled genome bin SAMEA3387485 (sample SAMEA3387485) | Felis catus | biome: Faeces | place: United Kingdom | collected 2012
CAGACAATGTTTCTGTCGGCGAACTTGTTAAAATAGTTGAAAGACAATAAGTGAAAATTAATTTTAGTAAATCGTTTTGATTTAGATATGCCTGATAATGAAATATTATAAAAGAGAAGGTGTAACCAAAAAAATAAGGTTACACCTTCTCTTTCTTTATATAAAGAATAATTCCCCGTCAGAAACGGGGAATTATCAAATGTTATCGAATTTCTTGCTGTCGGAATAATTTAATATATAACCACATCGTAATCTTCGGCAATCATTTCATAATAGGCATCGTTCATTTTTTCCATTGCTTTAAATTTGTTTTCGCTTTTGCAATACTTTTTATATGCTGATGCTAATTCGGGATGTTTTTTTGGACATTCACCTGATAAAACTTCATCTGTAACTATTTTGTTGAATGTTACATCCATAGCCGCTTGATTACAACGACGCATACTTATTTCTATCACTTCTTCAAGAGAAATACCATATTCAGATTGACAATATTCATCTGTCAACTCAGAATCATTTCTCATTCCATCTTCAATTTTCTTATTGGAATCTACAACACGTTCATCCATTTTCCAACCGTTTTTAACACCATAATCATATATAATGTAATATTTAACAAGTTCATCTATTGTATGTTTTCGACCGTCGATGTTAAATGAATCCATATCGACCTGAGTAATTTCATGTCCGTTAACTGTTGCAAGTACTTTAGGATTGTCAATATGTCTCATTTCATAATCTGCTTGTTCCTTGAGTGACAAACTTTGTTTTTCGCCAGTATCAGATATTTGTGAATTGTTGTTGGTTTTGTCAGCTGTACATGCAAAAAGCATTGTTGCCATAATTATGCACAAAATAATTGATGCAATTCGCTTTGTAGTTTTAATTATTTTGCTCATTGATAAACATCTCCTTTAGTCCATGTAAGATTAATTGTAAACGAACCGCTTGTTAAAAAATTTTTAGCAAACCCTGCATAATGTAAATTGTACAAATCAACTTCATTTACATATTCTGTAACAAGAATTTGTTGCTTATCTCCTACAGTTTGTATATCAATGTATAGCGGAAATAAACGCGGGTCTTCTTCTGGACCGGCCCAATCATAATAATCTTTTATTTCATATGTTAAATCCATCATATAACTGTTGCCCGTCCTAACAACTGTACCCTTAGTTCCGAATACAAAACCTCCTAAAGCCATAAACCAATTCACTCTGTCAATGTTGGGACCCATACTTATACCGGCTCCTATATATTCATTCATTGCAAAATCAGCAGTTTCAACATCTTGTGTGAAATGTTCCGCTGCACGCAGATTTCTGTTTATAGACTTAACATACATATTTTTCATATCACTATATAAATCAAAAATTTGATTTGTATTGTTAAATGTTAAAGTCTTGCCAAAATTGTTTTTATCTATAAAATGTCCTAGAGCTAGTGAAGCGTCAGGAAGAAGAGTTTCATATAACTGGGTTGCAGTATCTACTTTTTTTAATGTTTCTAACATTATTATTTCATTTTTTTTCCTATCATCTTCCGACATTTGATTCCACATATTTTCTTTTTCGTTATAGTTACTGTTAAAATCATTGTCGAATGAAATTATTTGTGAATCATAGTTGTAAACATTGTTTCCATCGTCGATGTAACTTCCGCGATTATATTGATTAGCAATATTCAAATATTCTATATAGTAAGAATTTTTAACCATCTTATTATTTGAATCAGTACCAAACCCCATTTCGAGTAATGTTTCATTGTTTAGGGTACCGTCCTGAACTGACAAATCGTAAAGTTTTTGATACTCTTCCAAAGCACCTATTAACTCGTTATTATACTGTTTGTCTACTTCGCCTTCAGTATATAGCGTTGTTTCATGTTTAAGATATGCTTTAACAACAGCAATATCATCATATACTCCATATTTGATATATCCGATATCATCCTGAATTAGTTTTAAATAATCGGTTGCTATATAACCGATTCGACCGTCGCTTAGTGATATTTTGTCCCAAGTATATCCATTTGCACTTGCAACCGCTTTCTTGATTCTGGTAACACGGATTCCGTTTTTTAGGGAGGTAACTATGCTGTATGAAGTTCCGGGACCGCTGCGTACATTCACTGAACTGCTTGTGGAAATCTCGCATAGTTCATTTACGACTGTACCGCCTTCCGGAGTTGAACCGCCGGAAATGTTTTTTATCATATTTACTAAAGCATTAGTTAATTTACCGGCGTAATTATTTGATGTAATGCTTGAAGATGAATTTGGCATAGGCAGTTCTACTAAACAAGATTTTGCACCCTGTAAATAAGCCCATGTTTCCAAATAGCCGTTGCCGTGTGAATTGCTGTGCGTAAATCCAAACTGCTGACCAAAATATGAACCAACTTGGGAATTACCGTAGGTCTTATTAAGCCAACCATGTATATCCAATACAATATTGGTTTTATTGCCGAAGTTTTTGCTGATAAAATTTTTCAAAGAAGAGGCTTCGGGTGCTCCTAATGCTGTTGCTCCTGTATAATTTCTGCTTGTATAATACGGAACAAAATTGGCAGGCCAGCAACGATTCATATCAACTTTTGCAGAAACAGTACATCTTCCGGGTCCGTTGTTTGTATAGCCGTCTGTAATGCCGTCGGGATTTGCATAAGGTATTACATAAATTGACCAATCATCAAAAATATTTTGATTCATATCAGACAATTTACTCATCATATCATTTGCAATATTAACGAGTTCAATTCCGTCAGATGCCCATGCATCTTCCCAACCGTGTTGCTCGAATACAGCAAAAACAACATTTGACCCTGAGCCCAATTTGTACCATTTTAGATTTTGTCCGTTTCCGCTTGTCCCATAAGTTCCTGATGTGAAATTATTATAAGTAGGAATATTAGGAATAGTCGGAACCGTAGCGTCAGTTAAATAATCTGTTGGTACATACCCGCGCTTTGCACCATTAGTAGTTGTATATTCAATATAACTATAGTTGCGCTCTGTTCCTAAATATGAGACAATTTCCTGATTGAATACAGTTCCGATTTTAGCATAATTAGAATTTGGTCCACCATAAACGCTTAATTCTTCGGTTGCTTTTTTTAATGAAATATGTGTTTTATCTGTAGCATAACTTTTAACGACATAATTGTCAAGATCTGAATATTTTATATAACCGCGTTTTCTGCCACCTTTTGTATTGTATTCACAATATGCCCATTTTCCATTAACCGAGAGTATGGCTACAAATTCGTTTTTATAAACACCGCCGAGCTTAACATAGCTGTTGTCCGGACCGGCATAAGCGGGTGAACTGCTTGCAATTACTCGTGCAACAGTACTGTTATATACATTTTTTATATGCATATCAGATGAATTTACAAATCCGCGTTTCGTACCGTTTGGTGTGCTGAATTCTACAAGCGATACCCATTTTCCGTCTTCATAGTATTGCTGTAATTCGGTAAAACCTTCTTCAGCATAAATCGTACCGTTATTTATGGCATAATCAAAAAACGAACAACTTTTAACTGATAATTTTGAATCTGAATAATTGTATCCCTCTTCAAAATATTGTTCATGTACTGAACCTGAAATATTTGAAACTGTTGAAGTCGGTACATATCCTGTTTTTAAAGTAGATGTTGAACCTACTATATACGAGATAAAGTACCAACCGGCATTTTTTCCAAGCACAACAATATCTTCATTTTTTTCAACGCTTCCAACCACGGCATAGTTGTCGGAAGATGGACCGAAATACACGGTACGGGCTATATTCATTACACCCGTAGCACCGTCTAAATTGCCGGTTGCATATGTTTGAATTTGCGGTTTTTCAGGATAAAGATTCTTAACAAATCGGTCTGATGTTGCAGGATTATATCCCATATCCATATTGAAATATACGGGATTTAATATCAAGAGCCTTTGTGTATTATCCTTGTTCATAAACGATTTAACATATTCGTCGCTTTTCAGATACACATCTTGCAAAGTATTATCCTGAATGCTGTAATAAGAATCATTTATGCATATATAGACAGACAAATCGCTTTGTGCAACAAATTTCAATTCCTTATCTATTTCTGTTTCGCCGGAGGCATCCAGATAAGGATTTTCTTTTTCCACATAATCACAAATCAGTTTTCCATGTGAATCTACATTATATGTATAAATTCCATGGGTATTTAAATAGTTTAAAACGGAATCGACAGATAATTTATCAATAATAATACCGTTTGCCGATTTAACTTCTGTACTATTTGCATAATCGGCAATATTTCCGCCCACTCCATATGTTGCAACATCAAAAACGGAGTCGCTATTTATTGAACGTGGCATAGGTAACAATTTTGGAGTCGGAGTTGTATATTGAATTTCATTGTCATCTTGTAATAGAGCATCGGCTTCTTTTTTTGTTTGTTCATTTTTGGCTGATTTAACAAAATCAATATCTTGATAAAATACATTTAAGAAATTGTTCATTAGTTCTTCATCGGAATAATAATATATTTCGTCAAACTCGTATTCATCTTCATAAATAAACCGGTCTTTATGCTCGGCATAATGCGAATAGTTGAGAACAACTATATTGCAATTATCATCCTTTTCAAATAACAATGCAAACTCACCGTCTTCAATAGTTATAGAATAAACTTCATCAAGCACTTCATTATAAGCATTATATGTTGATGAAAGCGCAACAATGATTGTTTTGTTGTCCTCAATAAGTTCTTTTAATTTTTCATCGTATGTATTAAAAGTCTCATCATTTATTATTTTTTGTTTTAGGTAACCATTTTGATTGACCGTATATTCCTGATCGCTGATATTTGTTACCATTTTTAAAAAGTGTTTTTGAGAAAATTCATTAATCCATATACCGCTTTAATGCGGATAAGTGTCATTCACTCCAAAGATACTGTCTGTTAGAGCTTTATAGTTTTTATATTTAGATGTAATATTTGTGTTCACTGCGCTATCATATTGCGTAGTATTTGCAAAAGCATTCGGCATATTAAGTTGTAAAACAAATAAACATGAAAGTACAATAGATATAATCCGTTTAAATAAAGTAACTTTTTTCATCTCTTTTCCTCCGGAAAATCATACATATTTTTTGTTTTTAACTGTAAAAAATTATGATTGTATCTCCTCCTGTCTCTTAATATATTTGGTTGCAAAACCATATTTGTGCGGGGAAGGACTTTTGCATTCAAAACAAATGTTTTTAAAGATATGAAATATTACTTTGATATATTTTGATTACGGTAATTTAATAAGATTTTTGTGTTTTTTGTCAATTTTATTATAATAAGTATATTTAACTTTTGTCAATAGTATAAACGAACTTTTCTTGTACGAGGAAAACGGAGTAGTTGACTTGTTGCCTGCTTTACCTGACAGTTGGA
>SAMEA3387485__coassemble_10413_pt1 | contig 2146 bp, 4 predicted proteins | sample SAMEA3387485__metabat2_high_PE_020 | metagenome-assembled genome bin SAMEA3387485 (sample SAMEA3387485) | Felis catus | biome: Faeces | place: United Kingdom | collected 2012
GCTAAAAGATATAATAATGTTAAATAAACACAACTTTCTACATAACAAAACAGGAACAGTAAAAACTGCTCCTGTTCCCTTTTCCTCTAAAAAAATTTAAAAAATTTCAAAAAAAGTCTTGACATAGTTGCGCAACTATGATACAATACAGATACAGTCAAGGGAAAGCCGAGACGAGTAAGCCGAAAGGCAAGAAAAAATTTTCAAATAGAGGTATAAAAAATGACATTAAAAGAATACACAGAAAAAGCATTGCGATTTGCAGAAGATACAAAAGAATGGGGAGGACTTGACGACAGTTCATTCTACACAACGGGACAATGGGAAGAATGGGAAGAAACAAGCGACAACGCTCACGGTGGAATTGATTTAAGTTGGGCATTTCACGAAAATCAAAAATTTATAAAAGAAAATGCAGCAGAGTATTTTATAAAAAATCTTTTAGAGATGGTACAACTCGCGGTTGATGATGAGTGGGATTGTGAACAAATAGAAAATATAATAAAAGATTTTAGTTAAAAAGGAAAAATAAAAACTATGAGCAAAAAAAAGGAAACACCACAAGAGCGTTATGCAAAAAAATTCAAAAAGCAGTATTCCTTGCCCTGCTTTAAAAGTACAGAAATGGACATTATAGAAAAACTTGAAAGTGTTCCGAACAAAGCAGGATATATAAAAAGTCTAATAAGAAAAGACATTGAAGAAAACAAAGAAAATCAGGGGTGCAGTTGACTGCACCCCTTTCTTTTTACTCGACTTTGCCGTAGTATTTTACAAATCCTGTCTTGTATGTATTTGTACCGTTTACTTTGTAGCAAACTAAATATCTGCCTTTGTATTTTGCAAGGCATTTACATTTTTCGTATGGGTCTAAAGAGCCGATTTTGTCGCTTAAATCCGTTGCAGAGTAAACATTCTCGGGTGTGCTGCCGTTCTGATAATCTGCACCCCATTCTCCGACTTTTTTCGGATTTTTACCCTCATACTTAACAAAGCCTGCTTTCTTATGACCTCCCGAAATATCATATACAACAAGCGTTTTTCCGTTGTACTTACCGAAAGAGTCCGCTTTTTCTTTTCGGCTCAAAGAACCTATTCTGTTTTTCAAAGCATTGTCTGAATAGGCGTTTTCTTTTGTACTGCCGTTCTGCCATACAACAGGGTCAATGAAATTCGGCTTTGGTTTTGACGGTTTGTTTTCGGGTTTAGGTGTCGGCTTTGGTGTGGGTTTAGGCTCTGACGGTTTTTCCGTTGCCGTCAAACCTCTTACCCTTGCAACTGCTATTGCGATTGCTTCACCACATTTCCTTTGACCGTCAGCAGTCTTGACAGTTTCAAGGTCGGAACTGTCGATGAACACCGTTTCAATCAAAACGGCACAGGGTTTTGTCTGTCTGATAATACCGAAATAATCTTTGCGAAATGCATTTAGTTTAATTTTTGCACCTCTGTTTTTTACTCCTAAAGTACTTGAAATCTCGTCAGTAACAGCCTCTGCGAGTTTCTTGCCACGCTCTGACTTGTGGTGATAGTAACATTCTGTACCTTGACCCCCTGCTGCGTTCAAATGGAACTCTGCTACAAGGTCATATGTATCATCTTGCAGTTTTGCTATTCTCTGTTTAAGCGACAAATCGCCGTTGTAGTTCATCAAATCGCAATGCTCAGAATAATGTGAATTGTAATACTCTTGAGCGTATTTGCCTATTTCTCTTGCAATTTTAAATTCGTGATAGCCTGCGTGTGTAGCACCGCTGTCATATCCGCCCTTTGCAGATTTTCCGTGTCCGATTGCAAAACATATTCTACTCATATTGTTCAACTCCTTATTTATCAAGTTTTTTAGGTTCTGTATATTCAAGAGCCTGTTTGCTGTCGCCGATGCCGTCTGTTGTCGGGTCAACTACTACGCCCAATACAACAAAAATGTTGACTAAAATCAACAGTGCGTTTGTGATTTCTTCCTGTGATACTTTAGGCACTACATCACAAAAAGATAAAATCTGATAAATAAATGTAATTATTAAAGTGATTAAAGTTACAAGTGTTGTTTTGTTCTGAAGTCTTAATTTCCAATTAATTTTCATTGTTTTTTCTCCTTTTCAAGATTATTAAGTCTGTATTCGTGATTAATTAGTTCTGTTTC